>JAESFK010000083.1_pt1 | contig 93938 bp, 87 predicted proteins | sample 9269391 | NCBI WGS metagenome assembly JAESFK01 (sample SAMN14506231, study PRJNA617097) | algae metagenome | isolation source: Drouetiella hepatica UHER 2000/2452 and co-occurring heterotrophs from... | place: Slovakia: Slovak Paradise National Park, Hrabusice, Kosice Region | collected 2000-01-01
TAAGGCGTTGCAATTAGAATGTGACGTTTTGCATTGGCACTGTAAAGCGCTGCAATTAGAATGTAATGCTCTACATTGGCACTGTAAGGCGCTGCAATTAGAATGTAATGCTCTGCATTGGCATAGTAGACCTCTTGCAGATTAAAGTTTTGGGATTAGTAGGACTTACGCACTTGACGCTTAAAACCTCGATCCCCCCTAGCCCCCCTTAAAAAGGGGGGAACCTCTGAAGCCCCCTTTTTAAGGGGGTTGGGGGATCTCTTCTGCGTAAGTCCTAATTAGGTTTAGTGGGGCTGCACCCCGACTAAACCCAAGAGGATGTTTGAAAAGTATTAAATGTTCTGCATTCGCCCCCCAACCCCCCAATTCTGGGGGACTTTCGAGCCAATTTTTGTTCAAAGTCCCCCAGAATTGTAGGATTTAGGGGGCGGTTCGGGTAACGATTGGCACTTTTCAAACATCCTCTAATTTGCGATCTACTGAATATACAAAGTTCAATATGTAAAATTAACGGAGTGGGTTCATCCTCAATAGAGTAGAACTATGGCAAGAAAATCTAAAGGATTTGGCGAACTGTTGAACTCACAGCAGCGCATCAAAGGACAGCAGGAGTCGATGGATAAGCTAGCCGAAAGGGTAAAACAGGGATATTTGAAAGACATCGTGGGGGGTGTGGTCAGGAATCCCAAAGGCGAAGTTAAAATGTCGGAGGTGCTACAAGCCTTTGTTGAGCCTCATTTGGACTTTGCCGCGACCAAAGAGCAGCGGCAAAAATTATTTGCGATCGCCATTCTTGCCTGGAATTTGGCTCTCCTTTCTGAAGAGCAACAGCAGAAAGAAATGGAGGATATCATTGCTCAAATGTCGATGGGGAAAGATCGTCAGGCAGAACAAGATATCAGAGAAATCTTAGAAGAATTGACGGAGCGTAAGCGCAGGCTTTTCCCCAATCATCGGCGATACATCCTCGATTTTGATGTTCGAGAAACCCGTAATGACTTTCACCTCTCGGTCATTTCTTCACCAACGCCAAAAAATTAAAAATCATGACTTTACGCAGGCGCTACAGTTGGCTCATCAGAAAACTTTGGTGGAATGGCACTGAGACAACAATCCGATCTGCCCCCCAGCCCCCAATTCTGGGGGACTTTGAATGGCTCGGAAGTCCCCCAGAATTGGGGGATTTGGGGGGCGAGAAAACTGTCAACTCAGATAGGTTCATACTTCAATTCAGCAACGCCGCAACTCTCATGATATTTGTACGTCAAAGTTGAGTAGAAATTTACTTCTGATCCCTTTCATGACAACAATGTAGGGACAAAGAACAGGGCTTAGTGTGCGGAGTTTCCATGAGTACATCAGTGTTTCCAGACGGATCAAGACAGGCGATCGCTCTTCCCTCTGCCCAAATTTCCATCGTGGTTCCGGTGTACAACGAGGTCGAGAGCCTGCCGCGCTTGATTGAGGCGATCGCTTCAACACTCCAGAACAATCGCCTTAACTATGAAATTATTTGTGTAGACGATGGCTCCACGGACGGTTCGGCCGATCTGCTGCGGCAAATTGCAGGCGATCGCACTGACCTAAAAGCCGTGCTGCTCCGTCGCAACTATGGGCAAACGGCAGCCATGGCTGCCGGATTTCACCATGCCACAGGTCAGGTGATGATTACGCTGGATGGCGATCTACAAAACGATCCGGCAGATATCCCCAGACTTCTGGAAAAGCTAGACGAAGGCTACGACTTGGTGAGCGGCTGGCGAGTGCAGCGACAGGATGCCGCTCTGACTCGACTCCTGCCCTCCAAAATTGCCAACTGGCTCATCGCCAAGGTGACGGGCGTCAATATTCATGACTACGGCTGCTCCCTCAAAGCCTATCGATCGGAGTTGGTCATGGACATGAACCTCTATGGGGAACTGCATCGGTTTTTACCTGCCCTGGCATTTATTGAGGGAGCCAGAATTGCTGAAATTCCGGTACAGCACCATGCGCGTAAGTTTGGGCAGAGTAAGTACGGCTTGGGGCGCACCTTCCGAGTCGTGATGGATTTATTCACCATCTTCTTCATGAAGCGATTTTTGACGCGCCCCATGCATGTTTTTGGCCTATTCGGACTGATCGCAATGCTGCTAGGAATGGCAGTTGGCGTTTACCTGACTTTCCTGAAGCTGACTCTGGGAGAAGATATTGGCAACCGTCCGCTGCTGATTTTGGCAGTCGTCCTGTTCCTAATGGGCATCCAGTTGTTGAGCTTTGGTCTGTTGGCAGAGCTTTCAATGCGGACTTATCACGAGTCGCAAAACCGCCCCATCTATCGGGTGAGGGAAGTGATTGGCTCGAAGCTAGAGCACTAGCGGCAGCTAGTGGTTTGTTGATTGTTAACTGACGTGTTGATGTAGATGGGTAGATGGGTGGATGGGTGGATGGGTGGATGGGTGGATGCGGGTTCCCAATTACTCATCTACTCATCTACCCCCTCACCCGCCAACTATTAACTAACCATTAGTTCTCTTCCTCGATCGCATAAACAGCACCAAGCTGGCGATATTTTTGAGCAAAGTCGGTGCCATAGCCCACGATAAATCGATCGGGGACAGCCATGCCCAAATAGTCGATCGCTACGGCAACTTTGCGGCGATCGGGTTTATCCATCAGGGCACAGAGCTTCAGCGATGCAGGTTGATAGGTCTGCAAATCTGCCAGGATTCTGGCGGTGGTGGTCCCTGTGTCAATAATGTCTTCCACGACAATCACATCTTGATGGGCGATCGCTTCTGGCCCTAAGCCCATGACTACAGAAACGGCACCTGAGCTGACGGTTGCAGTACCATAGCTCGATGCTTGAATGAATTCGATCGTCTGGATTGGAGTCTGCATGGCTCTGACCAGATCGGCAGCAAACATAAATGCACCCTTGAGCACCACCACAATCACGGGATGGCGATTGGCATAGTCTTTGTCAATATCCTGCGCCAATCGCTGGACTGCTTCAGCAACGTCTGCGGCAGAGATGAGCAGAGTGAGAGATTCCATGATCGGCGATCGCTAACGGGACGTGGGGTTGCTGGCAGTTGGGGTAATGGTTCTGACCTCCCGACAGTCCGGTACCCAGCCCTGAGTATCCTGATGGCGTGAGGTGGTAAACGCCACGTCGCCCTTATTATTCAGGCACTCGTAATAAACAGCCTGAACTTGAGGAGGCGTGCTGTCTCGGTAGCCAATTTCTCGGCAGTTGTCTAGGGCATCCGCAACCGATTCGCTGGTGGTAGTCAGGGCAATGTTGCCGTTGCCGTCATAGCACTGGTAGTAGGTGGCGCGCGCCTCTGCCTCAGAGAGGTAAGGCACTTCTCGACATCCCATCTGCCAGCCGATCGTCTCTTGGGGGTTAATGGTGACGTAGGCAATGTTGCCGCTGCGATCGTAGCAGTCGTATCGAATGATCTGCTGAGCTGAAGTCTCTGTCGTTTCAGCGTTAGCCTGCGTCGGCACAAAGCCAATGCCTCCCGTGACGGCAAAAAGGGCGATCGACACAACAGATTTAAGATTTATAACCATGGGTTCCTCAAGACAGCTCTAACTTATTTTTTGGGTTTGACTTATTTTGCTGGTTTATCTAATAAAAATCCGGTCTAATTGACCTAAATCGGCACACCCTAGCCACTATTTTTACAATAGGTCGATCGCTTGTCGATGATCTGGGTTGAACATGGGACAATCATGATCTTTAATGCGCTGTTTCAGGGTTCCTCAAGGGGGGGTAAATGAGTGAACTGGATATCCAACTTCGGCAGCTAGTCAAAGAAGCCTGTAGTCATCCACCCGGCAGTCCGGCACGGCAGCGGCGGCTGACTCAGGTGATCCGGCTGTCGTCGGGCAAGCTGTGGCGCGAAAGCGTTGCCTACTATCAGGATGCGGTGCAGCAGACCTGGGTGTATTTTTGCCAAAATGTCTGTGAAGCCAAAACGGGCGATCGCTATGACCCCGATCGCAGCAGCGTTTCCACCTGGCTGAATGCCTATCTGAGACGGCGGCTCCAGGACTTTTATATTGACGGGCAAAAGCAGCAGGCGACTCGTGCAACGGGCTTGGCAAGGGGATCGCGATCGGGCGAAACAGGCGAAGTCATTGACCCGATCGATAACTTGGCTGCCCAGCCTGACGTGCCGCCTATCCTCCAGGAAGTGAAGACCTGGGCAGAATTGGATGTCACGGGCGAGCTGCAACGGGTACACATTGAAGGGTATCCTCGAATCAATTGCCAAATGCTGATTTTGCGAAGGCTGCCTCCAGAAACCGGGTGGAAAGAGCTTGCTGCCGAGCTGGGTCTGTCGGTTTCGACGCTGAGCAGCTTTTATCAGAGACAATGCTTGCCGCGTTTGCGTAAATTTGGTCAGTCGGAGGGATATCTCTAAAGCACTGGAGGACAAAGAGCTTTTACCATGACCTACACTACCTCGTCTGCACTACCGCTTCCCATTACTCGTCGAGCGATCGCCCTGGCAGACCAGTTTGCCCACCGACATCCCGCCGAAAAAGCCGCTCAAGTCCGGCTGAATACGCTGGCAGTCTGCGTGATGAACGACTACTTGCAAATGATGGGCATTGCCGCCGATCCCTCAGGCAGCGATAGCTGGAATCCGGTGAGCCAGCTTTGTGCCGATGTTGCCGATCTAGAGGTTTTGGGCGTGGGCAAGCTGGAGTGTCGTCCTCTCTCAGTCAACAGCATTGGTCAGACGAGCGATGTCTGCAACGTGCCGCCCGAAGTGTGGGAAGACCGGATTGGCTATGTCGTGGTGCAAATTAATGAAGCAGCTCAAGAGGCAAGTCTTCTAGGCTTCACAGAACGGGCGATCGAAGCACTGCCCCTGAGCCAATTGCGATCGCCCGAAGCGCTGCTGGATCATCTCGATCGGTTGATGCATCCGGTGACTGCCGCCTCAAGAGTGGCGAACCTCAGCCAATGGCTACAGAATATCTTTGAAGAGGGCTGGCAGACGGTGGATGCCTTGCTCAATCCTCCTAACCTTGCCTACGGCTTTCGGGGCATAGACTCTGCGGCTTCCCAGGATCGTTCGCAAAGCCTCCGCCGCGCTAAGTTGATTGACCTCAACATTCAAATGCCTAACCCTGTAGCGCTCGTGGTGGAACTGACTCCAGACGCTGAACAGACTGCCATTTGCCTTCAGGTTCATCCCACAGGTACGACCTATTTGCCTCCAGATTTGCGGCTGGCTGTGCTGGATGAGGCGGGAGCAATCTTTTTAGAAGCTCAGTCTCGCGGCACAGACAACTACATTCAGCTTCAGTTTAGCGGTCACTCTGGCGAGACTTTTCAGGTACAGGTGGCGATCGCCGATGCCAGCGTCATAGAATCCTTCGTGATTTAGCCCAGTCGTTTAGGTGATTCTATCCAAAAGCCGTGAGGAAGCCTCGATGGCAGGTAAATTAGCTGTCCTAAAATTTGGTGAGGGGAGCCTTGAGACGGGCTTTCCGGTAGCGCTGCAAATCAGTGAAGAGCAAGTTAGCGAAGAGCAAATCAGGCAGCAGGATACGCTGCGCCCTGGCTTAGCCTACTATCCTCTAGCCGAAGTGGCAGGAAAGCTGCCCCCTGCGCCCGATCTGCTGCGCTACTATCAGCACTGGCAGTCAACCTATCGGCAGTTGGGAACCCAAACTCGTCTAGAAGCCCCCAAAGCGCAGGTGACAAACGTCTCCATGCTAACGGACTGTCAAAGCGCTGCCGAGGCGCTGAGCGATCGCTTCAACACCTGGCTGCGTTCAGAGTCGTTTCGTCCTTTACGAGAAAAATGGCTAGAGCTGCTGTCCCCCCAGGATTCAATTCGGGTGATTTTGCAAACTGACGATTCGCTGCTGCAACGGCTGCCCTGGCAAACCTGGGAGTTGAGCGATCGCTACACCCAATCTGAATTTGCCCTCAGCCTGCCCAGCTACGAGCAGATTGGCAAAACCCCTAACGTCAAAGATCGGCTAAAAATTCTTGCTATTTTGGGCAACAGTCAGGGCATAGATATCCAGAGCGATCGGGCTTTGCTGGAACAATTGCCTGATGCCGACATTCATTTTCTTGTAGAGCCTCAGCGTCAAGAACTCACCGATCAGCTCTGGGCGCAGCCTTGGGACATTCTGTTTTTCGCAGGGCATAGCAAAAGCGACTTGATCCCTCCTCCCCTATCAACTCCTGACTCCCGCCTCCCAACCCCCGACTTTCCCACGCCCGACTCTCCCTCTGCCGACCTCGGTCGCATCTTCATCAACGCCACCGACAGCCTCACCATTCGTCAACTCCGGTACGGACTCCGCCAAGCCGTCGAGCGCGGACTGAAGCTGGCAATTTTCAACTCTTGCGATGGTCTGGGTCTGGCGCGCAACTTAGCAGATTTGCAGATTCCCCAGATGATTGTCATGCGTGAACCTGTGCCCGATCGCGTGGCGCAGGAGTTCCTTAAGTCATTTCTCTCAAGCTTTTCTCAGGGCGAACCGTTCTACCAATCCGTGCGTCAGGCGCGAGAACGTCTACAAGGTTTGGAAGATCAGTTTCCTTGCGCGACCTGGCTGCCCATCATTTGTCAGAATCCGGCAGAGGCTCCACCGACCTGGAAGCAGTTAATGGGGCAAAAGTTCACTGGGCAAAAGTTCGCTGGGCAAAAGTTCATTGGGCAGGATGTCTCGCTGGCATCCGAGGGGACGATCGCCCCGCTTCAAGACTCGTCCAGAGCCGCACCCCAAAAATCAACCTCGCCCGTCTTCCGGCATTTACGCCAAGCCTCAAAAGTGCTGATCTCCGGTCTGCTGGTGACGGCAGCGCTGACGGGTCTGCGTTATGCCGGATTTTTGCAGCCCTCAGAGCTACAGGCATTTGATGCATTGATGCGGCTGCGTCCTGCCGAGTCTGAAGATTCCCGTCTGCTGATTGTCACCATTAACGATCGGGAAAAACAGCAGTATGGCGGGGTATCGCCCAACGGCGATCGCATTTCATTAACCGATCGCTTCCTCGATCAGCTTCTGACGCGGCTAAATCAGGCTCAGCCCAGCGTCATCGGGCTAGATCTGTATCGAGACTTTCCGGCAGAGCCTGCCGTAGCTCAACAGTTTCGGCAGCAGCAGATTGTTTCAGTCTGCAAAGCCCAGTATCCCGGTGAGGTAGGCATTGCTCCTGCCCCTGATTCTCCGCCCAATCAGGTGGGCTTTAGCGACTTTGTTGCCGATAGCGATGACAAGCTCCGCCGCCACCTGTTGGCAATGACCACGCCCTATATTGATCCCGATGCGCCTTGTACCGCTGCCTATGCGTTTAATCTCCAAATTGCCTCACGCTATCTGTTGACGCAACGCCTGCCCATGCTAGGCGCTCCCGATACCGATCTGCGATTTGGCAAAACTGTCTTGCGGCGGCTCAAAGCCCGGACGAGCGGCTACCAACCTGTTGACGATCGCGGCAACCAAATTTTGCTGAACTATCGGTCTACGCCGTTCCTCAGCCTATCGCTCACGGATCTGCTGTCTGGCAAAGTCAACCCCAGCATCATCAAAGATCGGATTGTGCTAGTGGGTGTAGCGGCTGAAAGCAGCACAGATTTCTGGGATACGCCGATCGATCCGCATATGCCGGGAGTCGTGGCGCAAGCCCACATGGTGAGCCAAATCGTCAACGCTGCGTTGGAGGGGCGATCGCTGCTCTGGGTCTGGTCATGGCAAGAGATTCCCTGGATTTTGGGCTGGGCGCTGTGGGGTAGTCTTCTAGGCTGGCGACTGCGATCGCCTCTGCGTCTGAGCCTAGCTATTTCTCTGAGTACGCTAGCGATCTGCGGCATCTGCTGGGGGGTGCTGCTTCAGGGTGGCTGGATTCCGTTGATTCCTGCCCTGCTGGCACTGGCGATCGCCAGCATCATGCCCCTTTTCATTCGCTTTCCTCTCAAACTTGCCCGGAATCGCCATTTCTCCTCTTGAAATACATTATATTACACCGTAATACAGCCATGAATATCTCCATCGCGCTGCTTGCCCCCCTCTTCTCTCTTTCCTTGCTCACTCCATTGACCTTTCCCGCCCTGGCTCAGGATGCGCCAGCTACAGGCATTCAGAGTAGAACGACCCACATCAAGTTTGAGCCACCCGCCCTAGGCAATGCGCCAGGTGGACGATCGCGGGGCGGAGCAAGCCGGGGCGAATGTCCTGCCGCAACGTTGCCCTTAACGGCGATCGTGCCTACGGTTAACGGAGGGGTGGGAGGGCTAACCACTGCCGATCAGCCTAGCTTCTGGTTTTATGTCCCTTATGCTTTGAATGGCGATCGCTCCGCAGAGTTTGTCTTGCTGGATGATCAAAATAGATATATTTATCAAACCACGCTGGTGAATGGCGAAAGTGATGCGATCGGGATAACGCAGGTGACTTTACCCGCCACAGTAGTGCTGGAAAAGGACAGGCTTTACCAATGGGTGTTTATGGTGAATTGTGAGATTGACAATCCCATCTTCACGCGGGGCAGCATCCGTAAGGTGACGATCGATCCGGTGCTAAGCACCAAAATTCAACAGGCTGAAGCCTTAGAGCAAGTCAGACTTTATGCTGAAAACGGCATTTGGTTTGAGGCGCTAAGCACCCTGGCAGAATTAAAGACTGCCAAACCGGGAGATGCGGCGATCGCCCTGGAATGGAAGAGCCTGCTGCAATCAGTTGATTTGACAGATATAGCGGATAGCCCGTTCGTGCCCTAGTTGACTAACAAAACTCAAGCCGTCTTCACCGTTCGGCTGAGCGCCCTTTGACCTGAGCGCTCAGATCGAAAGCTCGCGTTAAGCCGATCGGCGCTGCTCTTCAGGGCTACTTTTTGCAAATTCTTCGACCATCTTGCGATTGAAAGCAGGGATATCTCCCGGATTACGACTTGTAACCAAACCGCGATCCACCACCACTTCTTGATCAACCCAATTTGCCCCTGCGTTCTTTAAATCAGTTTTGAGAGAGGGCCAGGATGTTAAGGTACGTCCCTTCACCACCTCTGCTTCAATCAAAGTCCAGGAACCGTGGCAGATAGCAGCTACAGGTTTCCCAGCTTCAAAGAAAGCTTTTATGAACTGCACAGCTTGAGGCTGGATGCGGAGTTGATCGGGGTTGGCAACGCCACCTGGCAACATTAACGCATCATAATCGCTGGGATTTGCCTGTTCTAGAGATATATCTACTGGGAACCGATCGCCTTTATCAAAGTGATTCCAGCCTTCAACGCTGTCACTCTTAGGCGAAACAATATGGACTTGGGCACCTGCTGCTTCGAGCGCCTGTTTGGGTTGGGTCAGTTCTACCTGCTCGAAGCCGTCAGTTGCCAAGATTGCAACTTTGCGATTGCTCAATATACTTGTCATAGCTCAAATCTTTTCTGTGATGGTTGGTTTAGATTTGAGCCTAACGCAAGCTCGATTGAGCCTTAATCTGTCATCGGTTAGGAATATGATCTCAACTTTGGTTAAGCTTGATTGATTTTGATTAAACGATGGCACTCATACCCGCGATCGTCCCTCTCTGGTAGGATCATTTCTGGCAGGCAATTCTAAAGAGAAACTAAAAATCGCCATGACTCAGCCCAGCATCGCGCCTCACGGTGGAACGCTCATTAATCGTATTTGTACGCCAGAACAACGCACCGAATTTCTGGACAAGGGTGAGCACTTACCCAGGGTGCAGCTTGATGGGCGAGCTTTCTCGGATCTAGAGCTAATTGCGATCGGCGGATTTAGCCCGTTGACCGGGTTTATGGGACAGAAGGACTACGATCGCGTTGTCAACGAAATGCACCTAGAAAACGGATTGCCTTGGGCGATTCCTGTGACGCTGTCTGTCACGGAGGAAATTGCCGCTCCCCTCAAAGAAGGCAGTTTGGTTCGGCTGGATGACTTTAGCGGTCGATTTGTGGGCGTACTGGAGCTGACCGAAAAATACACCTACGATAAGGTACATGAAGCGCTGTTGGTGTATCGCACTAATGAGGAAAAGCACCCTGGCGTGAGGGTTGTTTATACTCAAGGCGCGATCAACTTGGCAGGCAATGTCTGGCTGCTGCAACGGGATACTGACGTGCGCTTTCCGCTCTACCAGATTGATCCGGCAGAATCGCGTCAGTTGTTTCGAGACAAAGGCTGGAAATCGATCGTGGGTTTTCAAACTCGAAACCCTATTCACCGCGCCCATGAATACATCATTAAATGTGCCCTCGAAACCGTGGATGGTTTATTTCTGCATCCGCTGGTGGGAGCCACCAAAGAAGATGATATTCCGGCAGATGTGCGAATGCGCTGCTATGAAATTATGCTGGAACACTACTTTCCCAAAGATCGGGTGATTCTCGCCATTAATCCTGCCGCCATGCGCTACGCGGGTCCTCGTGAAGCCATCTTCCACGCCCTCCTGCGCAAAAACTATGGCTGCACCCACTTCATTGTCGGGCGCGATCACGCAGGTGTGGGAGACTACTACGGCACCTACGATGCTCAATACATTTTCGATGAGTTTGCTCCGGGGGAACTCGGCATAATGCCGCTGAAGTTTGAACATGCTTTTTACTGTCTGCGCACGAACGGCATGGCAACCAGTAAAACCAGCCCTAGCACTAAGGACGAGCGGATTCACCTATCGGGCACGAAGGTCAGAGAGATGTTGCGTCGAGGTGAGCTGCCGCCCCCAGAGTTTTCCCGTCCTGAGGTCGCGGCTGAACTGACCCAAGCCATGCAGGAGAAAGAGTTGAGCTATGAAATTTAGAGCGTGAAATTTAGAGCGTGAAATTTAGAGCGTGAAATTTAGGACGCTGAGGATTGCTCCCGGTGTGGCTAATCCAATGGCGGCCAATCCAGTTGGGGCTGATCTGGTTGGGTCAGTTGAATCAGCGTTTCGAGCTGGAAGTGATGCACTAGATAGGCGATCGCCTCCTTTAACTCAGCCTGGGATTCTGGAATTTGCTCCAGCAGATGGGCGATCGCTTTGGAGTCGGCGCTACGAGCTGCGAAGTTGAGTTCGGTGATCCAGTGGCTAGACATAGCGCTGAGGTTGGGCAATAGGATATTAGACTTTGCTTGCGGGGCGGCAGGCTGATTGCTCATCAAATGGGTTGAGTCAGCAGACTGGGTGTCAGTGGATGCCAGATCTGCTCTCAGAACCTCTAGGTCTCCTGAAACTGCCAGCTTAAGGGGAATGGCAAACTGAAACACGCTGCCCTGCTGCCACTGGCTGCTGACCGTCAGATCACCGCCCATGATCTGGACGAACTGACGGCACATAGGCAACCCTAAACCTGTTCCCTGACGCGATCGCCGCCCTGATTCTGACTGTGTGAAGCATTCAAAAATCAGACACAGCTCATGAGCTGCAATGCCGATGCCAGTGTCTATAATCTCGAAGCAAATTTTTGAGCGATCGTCGTCCCACTTTACCGCAATCGTCACTTCTCCTTGGTCAGTAAACTTAATGGCGTTATCAATCAAATTAATTAGGACTTGCCGCAGCTTTTGGGCATCAGTGCGGATCATTTGCGGTAGATCGGCATCTTGACGACACACCAGCCCAATGCCCTTACTGCGCGCCCTCAAGCTAAACATCCCCTCAATATTGCCCAGCAATAGCTGTAAATCGCAGGACTGTTCTTCGAGATGAACATATCCCGATTCAATTTTGGCGATCGATAAAACTTCGTTAATTAAATTCAGAAGATGTGCGCCGTTGCGGTTGATGGTTTCAAGCTGCTGCTGCTGTTGGGAGGTGAGGCGATCGCACGCCATGAGCTGCGAAAAGCCCAGGATGGCATTCAGCGGTGTCCGCAGTTCATGGCTCATGTTTGCTAGAAAAACACTTTTTGCCTTATTTGCAGCTTCCGCTGCATCCTTGGCTTGTCGTAACGCTTCTTCAGTGTGTTTGAGGTTGGTGATGTCTGTTGAGGCGCCAATAATCCCCTGTACCTGTCCCTCTTGATCAATAAAGGGGCTAACAATGACTTGATACCAGCGCAATTCACCCTGAAGATTTCTAATTCCTTGAGTTGGGATAAATCGACTCTGGCGCGTTTCCATCACATCCTGATTAATGGCTAAAAACTCTTCCGCCTGCGCCGGAGGCAAGATAAATTCATCAGTCAACTTACCTAAAGCTTCTTCAACAGCGCAGCCATAGATCGCTGCGCCTGCCTGATTAATTGCAAGAATTCGCCCTTCTCGATCTTTCACAAAAATGCAGTTGGGAACTGCATCAATCACGGTATGGAGAAAAGTTCTTTGCGCCTCCAGATCGCTGGCAGCCTGCTTACGTTCAGCATCACTTCGCTTGGCTTCGCTAATGTCACGGACGTTTGCCAAAATGGTATCTTCTCCGCTCAGCATAATTCGCCGGAGCGCTACTTCGACATCAAATATCGAGTTGTCGTGAGGTCGTCTGGCTTTCCACTCAAAGCAAATGGTTTCTCCCGTCAAGACGTGACGCCAAGTTTCAGGTAAGGTTTCTAGAGAGTTGGTATCCGCAGAATAATCTTGCTGAATTGAGAGCTGCAACGCTTCTTCTCGCGAAACCTGAAACAGTTCTAACATGCGATCGTTGACATCTAAGATCGTGCCATCTGCTTGATGCAGAAAAATTGCGTCATGGGCATTGTTAAAGATGGTGCGCAAGTTTCGCTCTGAAACTTGTAGTGCTTCCTCAGCACGTTTGCGATCGGCTTCTTCTCGCTTGCGTTTGCTAACATCTTCTCCCTCCAGCAGCAGCATCGTCACGACACCTGCCTCATCCCAAATGGGGCGAAGCGAAAAGTCAAACGTGACTGTTTTTCCCAAACCTGCTTTTCCTAGACCTGCTTTGTCCAGACCTGTCTGACTCTGCCGTGAGATATCGACATCATAAATATCAATTTCATAGCGAACAAATTCTGCTTGAGCTGCCTTGGCAATGGCTTGTTCCAGAGGCTCCTGTACAACAGCATCAGACTCCCACCAGGGTGTCTTCCAGAGCAGCTTGCCCACAACCTGCGATCGCGTCAATTTGCCAAAGTTAAGCGCCGTTTGGTTGATCTCTAACAGCGTGCCATCTGGTTTCAACAGACCGACAAACCGCAAGGTTTGGTTGAAAATGGCGCGGAATTTTCCCTCACTTTCACGCAAGGCTCGCTCAACCTGCTTACGCTCGGTAATCTCTTGCTCAAGAACTGTATTGGTCTGCGCCAGTTCAGCAGTGCGCGCCGCCACTTGGGTTGCTAACGTCCAGTTATAGTTTGACAGAATCTTTTCGGATTGCCGTCGCCGGGTAATATCTTGAAAGACTGTAATGACGTAGAGCACTTTCCCGGCTTTGTCAAAAACGGGACTCGATCGCCCTTCCACTAAAATATTTTCTCCATCTTCACGGTGAATTTCCAGGTCATCTACTATGACAGCTTGTCCTTGCAGTGCAAGAACAGAAGGCAGCATCTCAGGAGGGTACAGGCGATCGGTTCCTGCAATATAGAGATTGTAGGCAGCAGATTGCTCTTCTAGAGGCATGATGGAGGTTGCTTTTTTGCCTAAGACTTGTATTGCCGTAGGGTTCATATAGACAACGGCACCTGTTGCATCGATCGTCCCTACGCCAATGGGCAAATTCTCGATTAAGCTGGCAAACTTTCGTTCGCTTTTCTCAAATCCGCTGAATAGAGTATTGAGCTGGATTGCCATGTTGTTGAACGATCGCGCCAGTTCTGCCACTTCGCGGGTGGAGTGGAACGTGACAATGCGATCGAAATTGCCTCTGGCAATCGCTTTTGCTATTTCATTGAGCTGCAATAGCGGTCGCGTGAGCCATCGCGCTGTGAGCAGACTGGTACCCAAGGTCAGCAACAGCGCCAAACTGCACATCGCCACGATTGTGCGCATGTTCGGGTTTGTTTGAGTTGTGAAGTCTGACCCTGGTACGATCGCCACAACCCACCAGTTCAACCCATGGGCATCCTGCCAGGGCGTAATTTGAACAAACTGACGCTGACCGTCTAGATCAAATTCAAATTGTTTGCGGGTTGCGAAATTTTGTAGCGCCAGTAAATGCCGAGCCGCTGACCGAATCAGCAGATCGTCGGAGTCAGACGCGAACAGGCGTTGCTGCTGACTTCGGCTGTAGATCTCGTGATCACCCGAACTTGCCACCAGCCGACCGTTAGATTCTAGGATAAAAACCCGCCCCGACTGACCGATTTGGATCTGCTCCAGAAAGGTGCTGAGGTCATCTAAACGCAAACCCACTGCTGCAACGCCCACGCGCTTGCCCGATAGGCGAAGGGGATGTAGCGCAGTTAGGGTCAGATCAGGAGTGCCTGCGCCCTCACCAATAGAACTCCAGATAGCTCTATCTTGGGCGATCGCCTGATGCCCAAGAGCATGGGAACTTTTCACACTGCCACCCGAATGAGGGGCGCTATCCGACACGCGATCAACCCTATATTCTGCTGGCTGCCCTGGCTGAGTGGGTCGCCGTACCACACCGACAAGTTGACCTGCTTCGCGGTCTAGATAAATAGAGTTGATGACGCTAAAAGCCTGAATGCGCTTGAGCAAATAGCCATCCAGAGCTTTTAAGTCTTGAGACTGGAGGTCAACAATACCCATCTCTACATCATCTGCTACCAGTCGAGCGATCGCGGGCGGGGCAGCAGTGTAAGCCTTCAGATGGTGCTCAACGCGATCGCCCACTTGCTCTAAGAGCTGATCTGCTAAACCCTGAACGGTTTGCTGCTGGTTGCGATGAGTCCAGTAGCCCGCCAGCCCCACAAAAATGACAATTGGCGCCATGCAGGAGCCAACCAGCACAAAGCGAAGAGACAGTTTCCCAGAAAGTTGGTCGATCAGTCTGCTGACCAAGCTGCCAGATTTAGAGCGCTGAGGGGCGGGTGAATTCATGGATCTATCCACGAATGAGCTATGGCAAAGCGATCGCGTCCTGCCTGTTTCGCACGATAGAGCGCTTGGTCAGCCGCTGCGATCAGATCGTCAGGCGATCGATCGAGCTGCGGAACAATAGTTGCAATGCCCATGCTGAGGGTCAGATAGGAACTCACGCTAGAGGTGGCATGAGGGATCTGAATCTGGAGCAACTGAGCCTGAATTCTTTGAGCTAACTCGATCGCGCCTTCGAGCGGAGTTTTGGGTAGGGTCAGGGCAAATTCTTCTCCTCCGTAGCGAGAGGCTAGATCGGCTGGGCGCTTGGCACAGGCTTCTAGAACGACACCTACCCGCTGCAAACAGTCGTCTCCAGTCGGGTGCCCATAGGTGTCGTTGTACTGTTTAAAGAAATCAATATCACACAAAATCAGCGCTAGGGGCTGCTGTTCGCGTGCCATTCTGCGCCATTCTTGCTCCAGATGCTCATTGAAACAGCGACGATTTGCTAACTGCGTTAGACCATCCAGATTCACCAATCGCTTCAGCTCCTGGTTAGCTTGTGCGAGCTGCTGCTGTAATTGGTGCAGGGTTAGATGGGTTTTTACCCTCGCCAAGACTTCAGCCGTATGGAAAGGCTTAGTAATGTAATCGACTCCCCCAACTTCAAAGGCTCTGATTTTGTCGGAAATATCATCCAGGGCGCTCAAAAAGATGACGGGGATATCGCAAGTTTTCAGATTAGATTTGAGCTGACAGCAAACCTCATAGCCATCTAGATCGGGCATACAAATATCTAGCAAAATCAGCTCTGGTGGCAATGTCTCAGCAGCCATAAGCGCCATCCGCCCGTTGATAACGGTACGCGCTTCATAGCCTTGCTGTACCAGAATGCCAGAGAGGAAACGCAGGTTATCGGGCGTGTCATCCACAATTAGGATATTGCCTTCGCAGGTCATTGGAGGGCACCGCCCATTAAGTACATTAAGTATCAGAGCGCTACAGTTAGGTATATCTAGTTTGCCCAATTATGAGCTAAAACTCAAAAATTTTTGGCAGTGGTATTTAGGTAAGGCTTTTTGTTGCGTGGGCAAAGCCCACGCAACAAAAAGCCTTACCCCTTAAGGACTACCAAATTCTTGATGCTCATCACCGGAGAGGAAACCAGATCTTTAGCACTGCTCAATAGGATCATAAGTTTTATTTTCATAAGGCTTGATTTTGTAGGATAGGTCATTTGATCACTCCCCAAAGTCATGTTGGCAAAATAGTATTGGTAAATAGTATTGGTAAATACGGTTTCACCTTAAAACATTCATCAGGATTAGCAGTCCTGCAAAAACAATCACGGTTTCCATGAGCTTGCTGAATAGCGCTACCGATGTGCGATCGAAGAAGACCTTAAGCACTTTGTAATCCTTTTGCTCATTACCTTGAGTGCAGCCATTCTTCTCAGAATTCTCACGGCGCTTCGTCAAGTTCCCTACACGCTGCCGTTGATGAGAGTGGGCTTAGTGGCATCAGTGAATTTTTGGTTGCTAGAGCTGTCACCCAGTAGGATTCTAAGGGTGTTGCCTCCGCTACTGTTGAGGCGGGCTGGAGCATGAGTCGCAGGAGGAGTTTTGAAAATCGCTGATCTCTGGAATGATCTTTTTTGGGAGAGGGGCGCTGCGCACGACTCTCCCAAAAAAGATCATTCCTCTGTTAAGCATTCTAGAGGGAAAAAGTCAATTAAAGTGATGACTAAGAGGGTAGTGCTCAAGATGTAATGAATACCAGAACCCTACTCTAATCGTCTTGAGAGAAATGGCGATCGAGAAAGCTGAGCGCATGGTTACGCAACTCATAGTATTGCGGCAGCTCACGAATTTCTTGAATATTGCGAGGGTGAGCAAACGGCACCTCTAGAATTTCGCCAATTCGGGCGGCTGGCCCGTTGGTCATCAGCACAATCTGGTCAGCCATGTATAGTGCCTCATCTACATCATGAGTCACCATCATCACCGCCTGTCGCTGGCTCTCCCAAATATCTAGCACCTGCCGCTGAAGCTTGCCCCGCGTCAGGGCATCCAAGGCCCCAAACGGTTCATCCATCAGCAGTAAAATCGGACGAATGGCGATCGCTCTAGCAATGCCCACCCGCTGCTTCATGCCGCCAGAAAGCTCGTCAGGATACTTGTTTGCGGCTGCCGTCAGGTTCACCATCGCCAGATGTTCGTTGACCAACTGCTTTTTTTCGGCAGGCGACAAATGTACCAATACTTCATCTACCGCCAAGCGGATATTCTCCCGCACCGTCAGCCAAGGCAGCAGCGAATATTGCTGGAACACCATCATGCGATCGGCTCCGGGCTTACGAATTTCTTTGCCCTGTAACCGCACCGATCCCGAAGAAGCTTTCTCCAGACCCGCCACAATTTTCAGCAGTGTCGATTTGCCGCAGCCAGAGTGACCGATGACTGCCACAAACTGATTTTCTCGAATGGTCAAATTAATTCCGTCCAGAATCGTAGATTTGCTCCCATCGCCTGCTTTGTAGGTTTTGGTCAAATTCTCGATTGCCAAAAACTCCTCAGAACCTGAGCGAGAGGGGCGATCGCCTGTCGCATAATGCAGATTAGATTTCACCGTGATTGCCTCCTGTAGAGAAATTGGCATTGCTTAATTTGAATGTGAAATTAGCACCGCCGAAAAATTAAGTCATGTAAATGGGAATGGATCGATTAGCGCGAATCTCGAAGCTGTTGAGGTAACGCACCGGATCGCTGGGATCGAAGGCTTTGCGATCGATAAACATCTCCGCAGGTTCTACTCTGTAATCACTGGCTGGACACTGAATCCCCATTTCATTGGCGATCTCGCGGTACAGATCGGTTCTCCAGGCGACTTTAGCCTTTTCCTCAGCATCCTTAGGAAACTCTGAAATCTGTCCCCAGCGGGCTGCCTGAGTCATGAGCCAAATCGCCTGAGACTGCCACAAAAAGGTGGAGTGGTTGCCGGAAACTGCGGCTAGGTCGGGTGGCAAATCGTAGAACATTGTGGTTTCAGCAGCTTCCACCATTCTTTTTTTGCCGTCAAACCCGCCGTAGTTGTAGTTGCCCACAATTCCTGGTGCCGTAAACTTGCTGACGCATTCGGGCAGCTTGCTGACATCACTCGGATTAATCACCGTTGGAGCCACGCACTGGCGCGGTTTTGCTCCAGTGAACGATCGCGCCGTAATCAATTTGGCAACTTCCTCTCGATTTTCTGGCTGGCTGCAATATTGACAGGCTTCAATCATGGTCTTGATCAGCGATCGATAGGTTTTGGGATTCTCATTAATAAACGACTCCTGTACGGCTAAAACGCGATCGGGATGTCCGCGCCAGATTTCTCGTCCTTGCGCGAAGGTGAACCCTACCCCCTCATTGCCCTGAATCGCGCGGGTGTTCCAGGGTTCAGCCACCATGTAGCCCTGCATATTGCCGATGCGCATATTGACGACCATCTGCGGCGGCGGCACGATAATGATGCGAAACTCGGTCAGTACATCCACCCCCACTGCAGCAGACAGGTAGCGGACAAAGTATTCATAGATCGAGGAGCTAAGCACTACCGCCCAGACCCGACGCTCTGGCGGCAGGCTTTCAAAATAGCGGCGGAAGTCTCGCCCAAAGCTATCCATGTCGCCATTGTACTCATGCAAGGGGCGCAATCCCGCCTCCCACATGGCTTTGCTCATGGTCATGGCGTTGCCGTGCCGATGGATGGTCATGCCTGCACAGAGGGGCGCATGGCGTGCGCCCTCTGCGCCAATGCGGGCGTTGGTTACGGCTCCCGATACGACTGGAGATGCATCCAGCCGACCAAAAATCACGCCATCTCGCGATGTTGCCCAGCTTGCCTCGCGGCTAAGGGTAACGTTGAGTCCATACTTGCGAAACAGACCTTTTTCGTAGGCGATCGCAAACGGCGCACAATCATTAACAGGCACAAAACCAATGTTTAGATTGGGCTTTTCCAGGCTTTTGGCATCGACCACGGGATCAATATCGGCTTGGGTGATGACTCCACCAGATGTCCCAGACGGCAGACTACAAGCTGCGAGGGCGCTGGTTGCAGCAAATCCGCCCAAGCCATAGAGAAGCGATCGTCGGCTCAGGTTATGCATAGAAACTCGACTTATTTAGTTCTTATGGGTTTACAGCGCTTTGCGCTTGGTTAAGTATGGGTTATTTTTGTAGAAGCCTCGCTCCGCGAGGCTTCTACAAAAATAACTGTGGTTTATGCAATTGAAAATTGCTGTAAAGTTTGGAGAATCGAGTGGCTACAGAATTATGTAGACGAGGGCGATCGATGCGTTACCAGAACCTGTAGCCGCCCCAGAAGATAGTCCAGCACCAGACCCGTACTGCCAATGACCAGAATTGCCAGAAAGACCGAGTTTAGGTTCAGGCGGCTCCACTCGTCCCAGACAAAGAAGCCAATCCCAATGCCGCCCGTCAGCATTTCTACGGCAACAATCACCAGCCATGCGATGCCCAAGCTAATCCGTAACCCCGTGAAAATATAGGGCAAGCTTGCTGGCAAAATAATTTTGGTAATCTGCCGCCAGCGCGACATTTCCAGTACCCGCGCCACATCTAGATAGTCTTGGGATACGCTGGACACTCCCAGAGCTGTGTTGATGATGGTGGGCCAGAGCGAGGTAATGAAGATGACAAAAATAGCTGAAGGATTCGCCAGATTAAAAATTGCTAGGGCGATCGGCAACCAGGCAACCGGAGAGACAGGTCGAAAAATCTGAATTAGCGGATTGATTGCCAGCAGAGCTTTGCGCGACATACCTATCAAAAAACCGACTGGAATTGCCACCAGAGATCCCAGCAAAAATCCTAGGAACACGCGCCGCAAGCTTGCCAGCAGCAGCCAGCCAATGCCCAAGTCTCCAGGGCCACGTCGATAGAAAGGATGGGTGATGTAGTCGAGGTTCGCTAGCAGCGCCTCCAGCGGCGTAGGCAACAGCTCAGACACAAACGCAGCGACAAACCACCATAGCAAAAGGACTCCCAAAATCCCCAAGAGCGGCAGTAAAACAACGTCCTGAAACAAAGTCGGGCGAATAGACTTACGCCATGCAGCCTGAGCCGCTATGGCGATCGCCATAGTATTAAATTGCAGCATTCAATTCCTCCTGAGTAGGCGAGGCAGGTACATAAACAGAGCTCCACAAAACCCTAGATGGGAGATGTGGCAGAAATCGCTCTTAACCAGACCCGAGGACACTGAAGGCAATCGAGCAACAAAAAGCTGATTCTTCAGTCTCCCCTCAATGCCGACGGAGTTAGCTGACGGGCTAGGGCTGAGAGGTGCCCTTCCTCCAGAAGGCATTTGCCTTTTGGAAAATTCGCCCCAAGATTTGGTTCCTCCGCTCTTTATTTCGTCATCATTGCTGACGAAACAACAGATTAGGCTGACTGACTATGGGTTCTAATCAGGCTATCACCCCTTCCTGAGAATCGTCAATCCTTTTCGATGCCAACAAATGCCTCAAAATAGCCCTCGAAAATCAGGGGATCGCGTCAGGAATAGCTGACCTTGAAACGGTAGTCATTACTCCGACTCACAGAACGCCTGAGTAGGGTTTGCATCACCGCTTCGCAAATCTGTTCACACAACAGCTCATCAAGCTTCTAGAGCTGTCGCTGCCACACAACCAGCTCTAGAAACCAGCCTATGACACAAAAGTTATAGGCGAGTTTTTATTTCGCAATTTCGCACAAGATTTATATCACCCAAAATATGCAAGATTCACCTTCCCGCGATCGCTTCCCGCAACTCTTTGCCGGATTAACTGCCCTATCCCTTGCTCTGGTCGTCAGCTCCTTTATGGCAGCCAACGCCATCCGTAATTTTAAACAATCTAACGATGCGCTAATGGTCACAGGATCTGCCAAACGCCCGATTCGATCGGATTATGTGGTTTGGCGAGCCTCTGTCTCTAGCCAACAGTCCACAGCTCAGGCAGCTTACCAAGAGCTAAAGCGTCAGACGGAGCGCGTGCAAAGTTACCTGAAAGCTCAGCAGGTGCCCGATGATGCAATCACGCTGAACGCGATCGAAACCTATGCGATTCCAGAGGTTGCTGCTAACGGACGGGAGACAGGACAAACGATCGCCTATCGCCTGAGTCAGCGGTTGGAAGTTCGCTCTAGTGAGGTCGATCGCATTACTCAGCTTTCTCAACAAGCAACTGACTTGATTAACGAGGGTATCTCCCTAACTTCCGAGCCGCCGCAATATCTGTACACGCAGTTGGGAAAAGTGCGGATCGAGATGGTGGCTGAAGCGACTAAGGATGCTAAGGCTAGAGCAGAAGCGATCGCTCAAAGCACGGGGAATCGGGTGGGAGCAGTGCGCAGTGCTGAAACGGGGGTGTTTCAAATCACGTCTCGTAACTCAACAGATGTCAGCGATTCGGGGATTTATGACACTTCATCGATCGACAAAGACATTACAGCAGTGGTATCAGTGAAGTTCGGAATGGAGTAATTATCTGTATCTTAGGGTGGAAATTAGAGCCATAACCTTCCAAAACTCTTGGGTCTTCAAGCAGCCAAACGAAGTCTCAAGGGTTCACTCTTTCGCATAATTGGCGATCGCTGGGTGGAGTAGAGAGTAAGGCAGTATGAGGAAGTATGAGGAAGTATGAGGAAGGCAGATCAATCGCCCCATAACAATCTAATTCATAATCTGGTAGCGGTATTTAGATAAGAATTTTTTGTTGCGTCGGCTTTGCCGACGCAACAAAAAATTCTTACCCCTTAGGACTATCCACAATCTGAGTAACGAGGAGAACTATCAAAGCGATGGTTCATTAAGCGGCTTAACTCGCTCAAAACTTCTGACTAAGCAGCAATTAAATCGCCGATCGAATTTAAAGCAAACTCTGTGAGTAGCGCGGAAGTGGCAGTGCAGAACAAATTCAGCCATTTGGCGGTTTCATAACTTGCGCAGCTCAGTATTAAAGTGAGCATATGAAATTCTAATTTTGTAATCCGTACTCGTAAACAGACACAAGTTAAGACAAACTAATTCAGGTGACGTCAGAAGGCAAGATAACACACATCAATGGCAATCTAGTTTAAGTTGCAGAACCTTAACCTGAGGAAGCTTTAGAACCAATCAGGATCATGACTTTTGCACAGCCAAGGTACATTCTAGAAGCTAAGTTTTTTTGAAGTTTCGTATTAGTTTCCAGTCATAGTTCTATGACACAAAGCTACAAAAAGCCTAGTTCCCTTGCACGGGAAATTTTATACATCGACTCCTTACACTAATTTATTCATCCTGTAATCTGCTGATTCTGTGCAGGAGATTCAGTAACTTTTCAGTTCTTCAGTTTTAATGACTTGCCGCTTGCTGCCATAGCTCGCGTCTGCGACAGGCACTACTTGAGCTAATCTAACTTTAAAATCTCATGATTCAACAATTACAGGTGGTTCAGCAATTGCAATCACAGCGGCGCAAACGAGGCGTTATCCTTAGCTCTAGAGGCTGGCAGCGGCTTCAGGCTGCTGAACAACGTCTGGCAGAGCAAAGCAATGCAGGCAAGCCCCACACGCTAGAGCAGTTGGGAGAACTAACTGACCTGAGTCCCAATACAATCACGAAGGTGCGGCGTAAGCGCCTTGCAGTCGATCGCCAGACGCTAGAGCTTTATTTTAATGCGCTTAACCTTAGCCTTAATCCGAATGATTACATCAGCCTTGATCCCGACACGATCGCCCAAAGTCTTCTCCGCAAGCCGCTGCAAGGACAGCTATCGCTAGACTCAAGCCTATATATCGATCGCCCTCCCGTTGAGCAATTAGTCTGTGAAGAAATCATGCAGCCCGGCGCTTTAATTCGAATTAGAGCGCCTCAACAGTTTGGCAAAACTTCGCTAATGACTCGAACCCTTGCCTGGGCACAAGACAAGCAGCTTTCTGGTACCGTCTTGAGCCTACATCTTGCTGATGCAGCCGTCTTGTCTAACCTCGATCGGTTTCTGCGCTGGTTCTGTGCAGTAATCACCCAAAGCCTTCAGCTTCCACATCAGGTTGATGATCATTGGGATACCATCTTCGGCAGCAGCTACAACTGCACGCGCTACTTTGAGAGCTGCTTACTCCCTGAGATGAATGCGCCGCTGGTGTTAGCCCTAGATGGAGTTGATATTCTATTTCACTATCCAGACATTGCTAGCGATTTCTTTGGAATGCTGCGCGCCTGGTATGAAAAAGCGCGTTATGGCAACAGCACCAGCAATGCTTGGCAGCAGTTGCGGCTAATGGTCGTTTACTCTACCGAAATTCATTCATTATCTGATCTCAATCAATCTCCTTTCAACGTAGGTTTGTCGGTTGAGTTATCGGCTTTTACCCGCGAGCAAGTGCTGGATTTAACACAGAGATATGGGCTAGAGCAGACCGAATGTGTCGAGCAGCTCATGGAGCTACTGGGAGGGAATCCTTACCTAACGCAGACAGCGCTCTATCACATGAGCACCCAGGAAATTTCTCTGGAGCAACTACAGCACCAAGGAATCGCATCAAACGGAATTTTTGGCGCTTATCTTCGGCAACAGTTTGCCCAACTCCAGCTTTACCCAGAGCTGCTGGCAGTGCTGAAGGTAATGACGCAGTCCTCGGAACCGATCGATCTTGATCCGTTGATTGCCTTCAGGTTACAGAGCATGGGGCTAATTCGAGTCTTTGATTTCCAGGGCACTATTAGCTGTACGCTCTATCGGCAGTATTTTGAGAGGGCGCTAAGAATGTCCGCCGTTGTTAACGCATGAAGCCTGAAACTGCATGAAGACTATGAAAGCGATCGCTTTCGCCTCTGATGCTAGTGAACAGGAGTAAGACAAGAAGCAGAATGATGACGAAGCGTTCAAAGCTACTAAAATTGCTGGAATTTTCATATGTGAAAATTCCAGCAATTTTAGTAAGCGAGTCTCTAGAGATGTTCCTGCAAGAATGTCAAAGAGCAGACGGCCTTGCTGTTTTTAGGCAAAATCTTCTTGCAAGGGGCGCGGAGTACCCCCCTGCAAAAAAAATCATCCCCAGATTCAGTACTGCCAAACAGACTATGTTCCTGACTTCTTGCGTCCTCTGCCGGACGTTGAAGTTGAGGTGGAAGGTTTTGCCGCACTGCGCCGCCGCCCTGTTGTTGGCTTCGTCTCAGCCTTGGGAGCCTCTTCCACGGGTGTCTCAACAACCTTGGCACCACGACGCTTACGCTGACCTGAGTCTGAATCTGCCGAAGAGTCTGCTGGAGCATCTGAACCCATCTCTGTCAGAGCAGCATTCTTGCGACGACGAGGAGTTTTGACGGCTGCATCCTTGCGCGCCTGAGCCGCTCTACCACGCCCCATAGAAACATAGCGCTTTAGGGTCGCGGGGCTGATCAAAATGTCTTTGTTCGCCAACAAACCCGCCACATCAATGTAGGTATAACCCTTAGACAACGCTTCTTTGATCTCCTCTTGAAGCTGGTCGATGGCATCTCGAAGAGACAAGTTTTCCTTGGGCTTTTCTGGCAGTTGACCCAATAGAGCGCCTGCTTGATCTACCGCCTGTTTTGAAACACTAATTGCTTTAGGTCGTCTGCCAGTTGCTACAGCCATGTTTATGTCACCAACGATATGTTCACATATCAATTCTACTCGCGAGTCCATAAAATGGATACAATTCAATCGCAATTTGAATCACGATCGCGCCTACCCGATATCTAAGCCTGTCCTTAAGCGATATCTAGCCAGACTGTGGCTCGGCAGAAGTTCAGTCCTAAGCTCGGTTTGATACCTATCTTGACCGATAGTCCTTGAGGGGTAAGGATTTTTTGTTGCGTGGGCTTTGCCCACGCAACAAAAAATCCTTACCTGAACACCCCTACCTCTTGACCTGTGTTGAGCGATCGCTTCCGCCAATCCCAGGGTTTTGTGAGGTCTGCTGCACGTTGGGCGGCTATTGAATGATTAAAGGTTTGGGCTTAGCCACTGGAGTCATCAAATGATCGCGAGGGGGTATTTGCCATTCAAAGATAGGGAAATCATGAGAAATGGGATCAATCACTCCTTCTAGTCCTGCTCTTTTATCTGGGTTGGTACACTGAATCCATTGAATTGACGCATAGAGCTGTTCCCAGCATCTAAATTCAACGGTTATCATCTCCGCTTCGGTAGAACTCCTTAAGTAAACGATCGCCCTTGCCGCTTTCATCTGCCCCTGCTCCCCTGCCAAATTCTGTAACTTGGATAAACACTAAACCTCTTGCAAATTGGATTGGACGGAAGCGTAGCCTCACCCAATTCAATCTAAAAATCCTAATCTGCAAAAGGTCTACTATAGACTAAGTAGGACTTACGCAAGCCCTCTAGCTGTAGTGCATTTTTGTTGTGTGTGGCGGGCGCAGCCCACCACACACAACAAAAATGCGTAAGTCCTAACTAAGTAAAGTCCCGGCATGATGCGAAGAGGCTATTCAGCAAAGAGACTCAGTCCATCGCAATTTAGGGTTTCGTAGCGCGCTCCGCGCGCCACGAAACCCTAAAAGCTAGATTTCAAAGGCGCGGAGCGCCTTTGAAATCCAGCTTTTAGGAAAATAGGAAGACTTTGCGATCTACTGAGACCGTACAGCAAAGAGACTATACAGCAGAGACAATATAGAGAGAGACCTACTATTATTCAGCCTACAATTATGAGCCTATTACTAGATGAAATACTTTCCAAAGAGATCGCTGAACGCATTAAGGGCAAGACAAAATCGCCTTTTGAAAACGCTTATCAAGCCGCAATTACCACCGAAGGCGTTGGCTATGTCCAGGGATTTCTGGTTAATGCTGGCAAACCCTCCAGTCCTTTAGAACATGCCTGGCTAGAAATGGGCGATCGCATCGTTGACCCCACGCTGCCCTATCTGGACGGCACGGCGGCAACTCTTCACTACTTTCCGGCTCAGCGGATCACGGTGAAACAGCTCAAAGCACGGGTTGAAGAAGCCCAGGAAGACTATCCTGAAGATGATCCGTTACCCATTTATGGAACAACGCCCTACGAATACTATGGTGATGTGATGCTGGGGGGCAAAGAATATGCAGAAGCGCATGAACAGGCTTCTAGGTTTTCTACTGCTTTAATCCATCAATATAGAGATTTTAACTAACGCGATGTGCGACTCTTTTTCTAAAGCTCTTGATCTAGGTGGGGCAGGCAAGATGCTTGCCCAGATTCGGACGGGCAAGATACCCATCTTGCAAGACTTTCACACTGAGTTGCATATCGCGTTAACTAGAAATATTTTATAGCTGTCACCAGTTTGCTTAGGACATTGATGTCCCCGTCCTAACCGCCTTGGCGGTTGCTGCAACCAGAGAGATTTTAATTAGAATGACTTCCCCTCCAATTCAGTGGTATCCCGGTCACATTGCCAAAGCGGAGCGATCGCTTGTCGAGCAGCTTAAGAAAGTTGATGTGGTTTTGGAAGTGCGCGATGCCCGAATTCCGCTGTCTTCGCGTCATCCCCAGGTGGCAACCTGGATTGGCAATAAAGAGCATGTGCTGGTGCTGAACCGAGTGGACATGATTCCGTTGCAAATCCAGCAAGCTTGGACAGAGTGGTTTCGATCGCAGGGAGTGCAGCCCTATTTCACCAACGCCAATCAGGGACAGGGCATCTCTGTGCTATTGCAGGCAACCAAGGATACGGGCGATCGCATGAATCGCAGAAGGCGCGAACGAGACATGCTGCCTCGCCCCGTGCGAGCGGTGGTGATTGGCTTCCCCAATGTGGGCAAATCCGCATTGATTAATCGGTTGCTCAAGCGCAAGGTGGTGAACAGCGCCCGTCGTCCCGGCATTACCCGGCAGCTGCGCTGGGTAAGAATCTCGGATCAGCTTGAGCTGCTGGATGCGCCGGGTGTATTGCCATCCCGAATGGAGGATCAGGAGGCGGCTTTGCAACTCGCCATTTGTGATGATATTGGCGAAGCGGCTTATGACAATCAGCGAGTGGCGGCGGCTTTCATCGATCGCCTCAAGCTGCTGCAAGCCCAAGCTCCAGAGGTGGCGTTTGAAGCGCCTTTGCGATCGCGCTACGGTCTTGATCCAGCAACCATTACTGGAGAAAGCTTTCTGGAAACTTTAGCAGAACAGCGCTATCAAGGAAACAAAGAGCGAACATCAGTCCAGATCCTCAATGATTTTCGCAAGGGACTTTTGGGGGCGATCGCGCTAGATCTACCGCCAGGGTAGATCTACTCCTGGCTAGATCTACTCCCAAATATCTACGCCTGACTAGATTTATGCTTGAATAAAGTACCCTACTGGGTACCCCCGCTTATCAACCTCGTTCACACATCAATCTTCGTTCGCCCATGAACGTTTACGATTAAGGAGTATTTTCATGCAGGCTTTCACTCTCGTCAAAAATCCTGTTTTTCAGTTGGGTTCTCAGGGCAATCTGGCTAGGGAACTTCAGTAGTTGCTGAACTTGATTCTACGCAAAGCTCGCAACCGACGGCAACTTTGGCGCAGCCACAAAAAAGTAGTCATTAATTTTCAAGTTCGCTCATCTACCTATCAGTTGTTAGCTGACGGTATCGTCGGGCATCTCACTTGGTCTGCTCTGTGTGATCGGGTTTTTCTTGTAGCGCAAGATATAAGCTATTGCCCGATCGCCATCCAGGCGCGTAGCACTTCGGCAACCGTCCAGGCTTGAGCAATGCAGCCACGGGGGGTAAACGGCGGATCGCCATCAAAAATTTCGCTGAGGCTGCCGATGCCGTGATTGCAAAGGTGATCTGCCATAGGCTCCAAAAACTGTCGTGCCTGAGCAGCGTCCTGGTAAACGCGGAAGTGGGCGATCGCATAAGATCCCAGCAGCCAGCCCCAAACCGTGCCCTGATGATAGGCTCCATCTCGCTGCCGCTGACCGCCGCCATAGTGCCCCTGATACTGCGGATGGTCGGGAGCCAAAGAGCGCAGACCGTAGGAAGTGAGGAGCGATCGCCCACAGACTTCCACTACGCCTTTTTGCTGAGCAGGGGTCAGGGGACTTTCGGGTAAAGACACGGCAAAAATTTGGTTTGGTCGCAGTGCCGCATCATCTCCTGTAGGGCTGTCCAGCACGTCGTAACAGTAGCCCAAATCGTCATTCCAGAAGCGCACGAAGCGAGCCAAAGTGCGATCGCCGATTGCGTCATATTCCTGGTAAGGCTTGCCCAACTGCCGCGCAAATTTTGCCATCGTTCGTAAGGCGTTATACCAGAGCGCATTCACCTCGATCGGCTTGCCCGTGCGCGGAGTCACAACCCAGTCGCCTACCTTGGCATCCATCCAGGTCAACTGGATACCTGCCTCACCTGCATAAAGCAGCCCATCTACGGGATCAAGGTGAATATTAAACCGAGTGCCGCGACAGTGCCAGTGAATAATTTCGGCAAGGACGGGGTACAGCTCTATCAGCAAATCATCATCTTGAGTCGCTTGATAATACTGCCGGGTTGCCTCGAAATACCAGAGTGTGGCATCCACCGTGTTATATTCTGGCACTTCTGCCGCATCAGGAAAGCGATTGGGCAGCATACCGTGATCAACGTATTGGGCAAAGGTGCGGAGAATCAGTCTTGCCACCTCCGATCGCCCCGTAGCCAGCGTCAGACCGGGCAGGCTGATCATGGTGTCTCGACCCCAATCGCTAAACCAGGGATAGCCTGCAATGATGGTTTTGCCGTTGAGCAGGGCGGCTTCCGGCTTAGCAACTTCTGGCTTAACAACTTCTGAGCCAGCAACTTCTGAGCCAGCAACTTCTGGCTCAGCAACGGGTACCGTCCGGTTGACGATGAACTGATCGGCAGCCAGCACCAATTGGTTCATCCAGGCGGGAATGTCTCGAATTGCCATCGGACGCTCGGTACGCCAGAGATTGAGCAATCGCTGTTCGTGGGTTTGGCGAAGTTTTAGGGCGATCGCTCCTTGCAAGTCGGGTGCTGCCTCCGTACTGGCAACCAGTGTCACCGTCTCACCCGGATACAGCGTCAGGTGAAAGGTTGCCGCATGCAGGTGGTCTTCTCGATCGTTTAAGCCCCGATATCGCTCCATTGCCAGGTCAAAGCCGTAGTACCAGTTGTGCAGCGTAATGACTTCGGCGCGATCGCTCAGCAAATACAGCGGCGCGGCTCCGGGAAAAGCCGTGACACAAACTCCTCGCTCTAGGCGATCGACTGCCATTTGCCAGCCCAGGCTGCGCACGTTGCCATGATGATCGCGGTAGTTGACGAACGCTTTGACTAGCAGCGCCACAGGCTGACTGGCACGTTGCAGCCTGTACTGAACGTAGGTTGTATTGGCTCCCTGCTGCATCCAGACTCGCTTTTCTAGAAGCCCATCGCCACAGGCAAATCGCCAGGTGGGTACTGTGCCCTTTAGGCTGAAATGCTCGATGTAGCGGTAGCCCTGAGGCTCGACGCTGCCATCTATCCAGCGATCGGTGTTCAAAGGATAGACCTGACTACCAGAATGCAAAACCTCCTCTAGCTTGGTGAGCATGAGCGATCGCCCTAGAGGCGGGTTCAAAGCCGCAATCAGCAAGCCGTGATAGCGCCGAGTTAGGTTTCCGGCAACCGTTCCAGAGGCATAGCCGCCAATGCCGTTAGTGACGAGCCATTCTCGCGCCGCCGCCGTCTGGAGATTGCCACAAATTTCGCGTCCAAATGCCAGGGTCATACCGCAGTGGGGGAGTGAGAGGGTGAGAGGGTGAAGAATGCTTGCTCAAAGCTCAGATTCACCCTTCCAAAGTATCGACTGTGAACCGTATGCTAATCATGAGACTATGATTAAGAATCCTGATATAACGTTTATCTAAGATGACGTTTAAAGTATGGCGGCTCAGCGTCTATCTGATGCATGGCTAGGGTCTGATGCATGGCTAGGGCTGATGGTGGGCAGCTCTCGGCTGCATTGGGTCTGGTTCGACGGGACTCGGCTGAAAAGCGCCTGGGATATGCCGCATCTAGACGGAGAGGCGATCGCTGCTCTAATTCACCATCAGCTCGATTTCAAAACGCTCGCTTTGCTGCCAGAAGCCTTACCACCAGAAGCCAACCTGCCGCCCCCCCACTTGCCACTATGGTTTGCCTCAGTGGTGCCGTCCCAAACCGAGCTTTGGCATACCTACCCCAATGCTCACAGGATTGAGCTGGGGCACATTCCGATCGCCGGACTTTACCCCACTTTAGGAGTCGATCGCGCTCTAGCTCTATGGGGCGCTACGCAGACTTTGGGTGCGCCGATGCTGGTGATTGATGCCGGGACAGCGCTGACCTTAACAGGGGCAGATGGCGCGGCGCGGCTAGTGGGTGGCGCCATCTTGCCGGGGCTTCAGCTTCAGATGCGATCGCTGCACGAACATACCGTTTTGCCGTCATTGCAAACGCAAGATCTGATTACCCTGCCGTCGCGTTGGGCAGTGGGCACTTCTGAAGCGATTCAAAGCGGCATTTTGTATACGCTGCTGGCAGGACTGCAAGACTTTATTGCCGACTGGCTCCGGCAGTTTCCAGGAAGCACGATCGCCATTACGGGCGGCGATCGGCTGCTGCTGTTCAACTTGCTGCAACAGCGTTTTCCTCACCTGGTGGCTGAGGTCAAACTTGAGGCTAATTTAATCTTTTGGGGCATTCAGGCCGTCAGAAAGCCCTACTAATAAGGGCGCAACATCCGCTCTCTAGGAGGGTTTTGCAGCCTGGGAAAGAGTGTAAGAATTAGAGGAGAACCGTTATGTAGCGCCACTTTGCTGAATTCAATCGATCGCCCCTTTTCTTCCGTTGAAGTCAAGCCCTCTTCTTCACTAGGGCATAAAACCAGCCTGTGGCTACCCGATCGCGTTCTCTTCACCCCTGCCGCGCTCGAAGAACCTTGGGGGCAAAAAATTCTGTCTCGCGTCCAGTCTTTAAACCTGCCCGTAGAAGAACTGCCACGCAATCGACTCACCGGACTGCGGGGAGAAACCGAGCGAGAAACCTATGGAATCGCCAAACGGACTCTAGCGATCGTCACCGCCCCGCCCAGCAGCTTCAAACTCAGCCCGATTCCTCCCTCTGCGGATTGGCAGTTTCACTTGGCTGAAGGATGCCCTGCCCACTGCCAATATTGCTACCTTGCGGGCAGTCTTCAAGGCCCCCCCGTGATTCGGGCGTTTGCCAACTTGCCCGAAATTTTGCAGAATTTGGCGGCTTACGAGGCTCCTAGCCCCACCAGCTTTGAGGTGAGCTGCTACACCGATCCGCTGGGCATTGAGCATTTGACGGGCAGTTTGGCAGAGTGCATTCGCTACTTTGGCACCCGCGAACAGGGGCGTTTGCGCTGGGTTTCTAAATTTGACGACGTAGAGGATCTGCTAGATTTGCCCCACAGCAATCACACGCGCTGTCGCATGAGCGTCAACGCTGCTCCGATTAGCGATCGCCTAGAGGGCGGCACGGCTGCGGTTGCAGATCGGCTTCAGGCATTGCGCAGGCTGGCGCTTCCCCGTGAGCAGGGCGGCGGCGGCTATCCGGTGGGTTTGGTGATTGCGCCAATTATGCCGATCGAGGATTGGCAAATGCATTACGGCTCTCTGTTCAGCCAGATCCGCGAGGCGATCGATTTTGAGTGCGATCTGACGTTTGAGCTGATTTCCCATCGCTTTACGCCCGGATCGAAGAACGTGCTGCAAGCCTGGTATCCCAACAGCAAGCTAGACATGGATGAGTCGAATCGCATCATTAAGCGCAATAAGTTTGGGGGCATGAAGTATGTTTATGATGGCGATACGATGAAGACGCTGCGGAAATTTTTTGAGCAGCAGATTCAAACGCACTTTCCCCAGGCTAAAGTTTTGTACTGGACTTAAGTTTTGTATTGGACTCAGTAACCATGCGAAAACTCTACTTTTTAGTTCCGGGTACAGGCGATCGATTTGCCTGTGGTGGGCTGTGGGCAGAGCTAAAGGTGCTGGCGCTGGCTCAGCAGATTTGCACCGCCGAGGTGGTAACCTATCGTCAGCGCGAAAAAGACACGCTGTTTCTGGATGACGTGCTGCAAGATGATTCATTGCGATCTCATTTGCAGGACGCTATTTTTGTCATGAGCTGGGGATTTGATATTCCGAAGTTAGCCGCTAGACTGCGATCGCAAAATCTTATCTATCACGCCCATAGCGCAGGTTATGGCTTTACTCTGCCTGCTCAAGTTCCTATCATGACCGTCAGCCGTAATACGCTGGGTTACTGGGGACAGAAAGCGCCGCACTCGCCGATTTACTATCTGCCAAACCAGATTTCTGATGAGTTTAGTAACCTCAACGGCGATCGCGATATTGATGTGTTGCTGCAAGCCCGCAAGTCGTCCGAATACCTATTACAAGAGCTAGTTCCGGCTTTGCGATCGCGCTGTCGGGTAGAAGTGGTACAGTCCTACGTTGAGGATTTGCCGGGGCTATTTAATCGCGCCAAGGTTTACCTTTACGATTCGGCAGAATATTGGGCGCAGCAGGGAGTCAGCGAAGGGTTTGGGCTTCAGCCGATGGAGGCGATCGCCTGTGGCTGTCAGGTGTTTTCCAGCGTCAACGGCGGACTGTCGGACTATCTTGATCCAGGTTTCAACGCCCAAAAGATTGCCTGTTACTCCAAAGAATATGATATTCAGCGCATTCTCAAGGCGTTAGAGAAACCGTCTCATGTGCCGCCAGAGAGTTTCTTTGAGGAATATCGGGGGGAGGCGATCGTGGAGAAACTAGGGGCGATTCTGAAGGACATGAATGACTTCTTTGATCACAAACAAAACCATCCCTCCAATATTGCGCCTTTAACCTCGGCTAGATTACTCCAGCTCAACACCCAAAGAATTCTGGGTAAGCTCAAGAAGAAACTAATGGGATAAGTATTATGAGTATCAAATACTATGTCCTAAGCATTAGACAGGATGTTCTGAGTCTCAAGTCTGATACTTTCTGTGTCAGGGCGAATTGCTGCTGCTGAATTGAGGTACGGAAGCCCCCCAAATCCCCCAATTCTGGGGGACTTCCGAACCCTTCAAAGTCCCCCAGATTTGGGGGATTTAGGGGGCTAGCAAACTGTCAACTGCGACAGATCCATCTTTCAATCTCCACGGGTAGATTCCCCGCCGCTTGCGGCGTAAGTCATTAGCAAGAAAAGTTGGCTGTTCATACTCCGTCCGCTTGCGGCGGAGTTCTTGATTTCTCAACTTCTCTCATCCCCAAAGCCCGATCGTTTCCCATTAAAGCCTGATACTCGGAGCATCAAGCGCGATCGCCCCTCAACTCAATTAGTATGAGAATTTCGATCGCTCTTTGCGTGCAAAGGCAGGGCTAGAGAAAAAAGTGCAAAAGGCAAAACAAGAGAGCAAAAGGCTACAGAGTCCTGGAGAGGACGCAGACAACTCGAAAACCGATATTGATGAGCCGGACATCGGGGTTGAAGTAGTTTCGATATGCAGAACGACAATCCCTCGGATTGTTGAACCAAGAGCCGCCGCGTATCAGTCGAAATTGATTGTTCTTTTCACTCAGCCACGCTTTACCATCAGTCGGTGCCCCTTGATAATTTTCATGCCAGTGATCGGCACACCATTCCCAAACATTGCCATGCATATCGTACAGCCCAAAAGCATTGGCGACTTTGAAGCTACCTACTGAAGTGGTTGCTTCACGGAAGACTCCTTTTGTTCCCTGACTATAATTACCCGCATCAGTTTTGCCCTGCGATTTCCAATCTCTACCGCGATAGTTTGCTAGATCTGTGGTAACCGTTTCGCCAAAATGAAATGGTGTTTTTGTTTCCGCGCGACAGGCATATTCCCACTCTGCTTCCGATGGCAAACGATATTGTCGTCCTGTTTTTTTGGAAAGGCGATCGCAAAACTCCACGGCGTCATCCCAGGAAATATTTTCTACAGGTCGATCGCTTCCTTTGAAGGTAGATGGATCAGGTTTGAGGTCAAGCTTGACTTTAGGCAAACCAGCAAACGCTTTCCACTGAGCTTGTGTCACCTGAAATTTACCCATCAAAAACGACTGAATGGCAACTGAGTGCTGTGGTCTCTCACGCCCAAGCCTTTCCAGCTCTGTTTCAGGCGATCCCATCTGGAATGTTCCATTAGGAATCATCATCATATCTAGCACTACTCCGCTACCCAAATCTTCCTTGAAAACCTGAGCTTGCTTTTGCTCTGGCTTATTTTGTTGCCCTATGGCATCCACCGTAACCATCGCAAACTCAAAAGGCTCTAATTTTAGATTCGTAGAAGCTGAAGAAGTAGAAGGCAATGGCTTCGCCGTTTGAGACTCTAAAGTAGGGCGAAATAATGCCTGACCTAGAAAGGCTGTTCCCAACCCTGCTCCGCTAAAGCTAGCAATTTGAAGCAATCGCCGTCTGCTTAAAGGTAAGCTCAGTCTTAGCGTAGAGACACGCGGCACAGAGAAAAGCCTTGAGATTAGAAGAAAGAATCGACCAGACGAAACCGATCGCGCACCCCCAAATGGTCGAGTCGGCGGAGTCGGCGGCGCTGGGTTGTGTCTGAGGCGATCGATTCTCCGAATGCCATCCAGCGCATCTTGATCGGCTGGAGAAACCATCAGCACTCGAATCCAAAAACCCTCAGCCAGCTCAAAATCTCCAGTCCCTTCAGCCCGAAAAGCATCCAGCTTCAAAGTTTCGGCATCTCGCAACGTGGCAAAGCGGGGCAGCAAAATTAGATGATACTTGCTGGCAGGTTCCACCACTGCATAGGGAACTTGCACAGGTTTGTCGAAATGCTGATTGATCTGGGGGAGGCGATCGCGCAACCGCTGATAAAGCCGCTCCACCGTGGCGCAGTTGCCCTCCCCCTGAATCCGCAGCGCCTCCAGCAACGTGTGGGTAAACGCCCCCTGCTGAAGCTGATCAATTTCATAGGACACCTGACGCGGACTGCATGAAAACAGCGTAATCACGCCCTGCTGAATTTCTGTGCCAAGGACTTCTGTGCCAATACCCAAGCCATCCCGTCTGCCCTCGCTACGGCAAGCATCTAGCAACATCACCACATTGTCAGCACCACAGCGCCGCAGACGTTCCGTAATGTAATACAGCGAAAGGGCAGAACGTTGAATATCCTGCAAATAAGCATCGATCGGCATCAAATAATCTCGCCCTTCATCGCGCACCCCATGCCCCGCAAAAAAGAACCAGAGATTATCCCCAGCTTTCAAAAAAGGCTGCTCAAACCGGACGTGCAAAAATCGGCTCAAGGTCGTGTAGGTGGGCGTAGAGTCAATATCCTCACCGTAGTCTTGAGCAATGGGAGGCGAATCATCCGAAAAATGATAAACCTGCTCAAACTGAACTTCGTTACGGAAATAATCCCGCATTGCTTCCGCATCGCGCTGGGCATAGCTCAGCCGTTGCAGATTGCGATAGCCGTTAATGCCGATCGTGATTGCCCAATTTTTACCCACCCGTCTTTACCCATCCGTCGGTGAAACGCGCTTAAACTTCAATTTAATGGCGCCCTTCTGTCCTGTCTTGGCGCTATTTCCCACAATACTAATCTGTCCTTCTCCATTCACCTCGATCGATAGCTCCACTTCATCCAGCACCATGCCCGGAGGATTCGCCAGACTCGCCTGAGCTGGATTAGCCTGATCCAGCTCAACCTGATCCGGATCAACCTGACTCTGATTAAACAGCTCCGTCACCACTTGCAGCAAACCCTTCATCTGCCGCTTCAAGACTTCCTTGGGCACCGCAACGGGCTTTCTCACCAGAGTCGTGACACGCTCCTTAACCCGTTGCCCAAAGCCCCCGCCCGTGTCCTCGCTGCCCCGTCCACCCCGCTGAACTTCCGTGGTTTCAGTCGTTTCTGTAACCTCCACTTCCGTCACAATCCAAACCGTAGATTCATCCACCATCACTCTGCCTCACGACCCTGGGAATCTCTTCTATTTTCTCTGAGAACAAGACTTTCGATTGGTAATTGGTAGGGATCTTTGGTAACTTAGCTTTCACCCGCTCTCTGATGTTTGTTCCCCGCGCCTCCCTTCTCCATGTACCTGAAAACCCTCCACCTCAGACACTTTCGCAACTACCGCGAGCAGCAGGTGGAGTTTGCTGCCCCTAAAACCATTTTGGTGGGGGAAAATGCTCAGGGAAAGTCGAATTTGCTAGAGGCAGTCGAGCTATTGGCAACCCTGCGATCGCATCGAGCCTTACGCGATCGGGAGCTAGTTCTGGACAGCACTCAAGCCGGACAAATTATGGCGGTGCTAGAGCGCGATTCTGGAACGATCGATCTGGCGATTACCCTACGCAGCAACAGTCGGCGCACGGTCAGCCTGAACGGGGAGGCGCTAAAACGGCAGCTCGATTTTCTGGGCATCATGAATGCCGTGCAGTTCTCCAGCCTGGATCTCGACCTGGTGCGGGGCAGCCCCAGCGAACGGCGCAACTGGCTGGATACTTTGCTCACTCAGCTAGAGCCTGTTTATGCCTATATTTTGCAGCAGTACAACATGGTCTTGCGGCAGCGAAACGCCTTGCTGAAGCAGCAGCGATCGCCGCGCGGAGCAGAAGCCAATCCCCCGGATTCGACTCAGCTTGCTCTCTGGGATGCGCAGCTGGCGGCGATCGGCTGTCGAGTCATTCGGCGACGAGCCAGAATTTTGGAGCGGCTGGCTCCCCTAGCGCAGCATTGGCATCAGGCAATTAGCGGCAGCAGAGAGCATCTAGAAGTTCGATATGTGCCCAACGTGCAGCTTGAGCAAGATGACCCAGTGCTATTGCAGCAGGCGTTTTTGGATAAATTGCAGATACGGGCGATCGCTGAGCAGCAGCAGGGCACAACGCTGGTCGGGCCCCATCGAGACGAGGTGGAGTTTACGATTAACAAGACCCCAGCGCGGCAGTATGGCTCTCAAGGACAGCAGCGAACGCTGGTGCTGGCGCTAAAGCTGGCTGAACTAAAATTGATTGAGGCGATTGTGGGAGAGCCGCCGCTGCTGCTGCTAGATGACGTGTTGGCAGAACTAGATTTAAATCGTCAAAACAAGCTGCTGGAAACGATTCAAGATCGGTTTCAAACGTTAATCACCACAACACATCTCGGCTCTTTCGATGCCCAGTGGCTCAAGTCCTCGCAAATTCTCACAGTTCAGTCGGGGCAGATCTTAGCCTGACGTAAGTACCTCCTGTCCTGGACTGCTTGCAGGTCAGAGTTCTTAGCTTCAGCACCGCCTTAGCTCGACTTTATCCGTTCTGAATTAGAACCATTTTTGACGGAGCCTGAATTGTAGGCAGACTCTCAATGTCTTTAAGTGTCAGGCATTTAACCGATATGGAAACCGCCAAGGCGGTTAGGGCGGGGACATCCGTAGTGCTTCATGCCCCGGATGACCTCTCATACCACTTTAAATTATCTGCCCTGTTTGGGTCTTAAATTGGTATCAGATCTGGAGGTCTATGCTTCAGAGGATTAATCTTAGATTCAGCAAAGTTCAGATTTGGATTGACGGGATTAGGGTAATCTCCGTAGTATTATGAATACTAGAGTTAATAAATGTAAACAATTAGGCATCAATCTTTATTTTTCTCGCAATTTTTGTTTTTCTATATTGCTAAGCCTCCCTTAATGTTTCTAATGTCGCAAGCTTCTCTAAGAAAAAATTTTGGATTCTGTGCTGCTTTTTGGCTGATATTGATGACCTGGGCGATCGCCCCTGCCTACGCGTACGACAACCCCGATCTGTTGCCGCAAACCCGCACTAACATTATCGACCTAGCAGATTCTTTATCCTCCTTGCAACAAGAAAAGCTAGACGCTGACTTAGACGAGTTTGAGGCAGAGACAGGCTGGAAGCTTAGGGTTTTGACGCAATTCGATCGCACTCCCGGTCGAGCCGTTAAAGATTTCTGGGGATTGGATGATCGGAGTGTGCTGCTGGTTGCAGACCCTAGGGGCGGTAATTTGCTCAGCTTCAGCGTTGGCGACGCCCTCTATGAGCTGCTGCCCCGCACCTTCTGGATTGAGCTACAAACTCGATACGGCAACCAGTTTTACGTCCGTGACAATGGCGAAGATGCCTCAATTATTGACACGCTTGGTTCGCTGAAAACCTGCCTACGTCGGGGCGGCTGCCTCGTTGTGCCAGGTCTACCTAGAGAGCAGTGGATTTTAACCTTGATCACTTCGGCGATCGGCGGCTTGGTGTTTGGGTTTGCAGCTCAGCCACGGGACGGCAAAGGCTTTTCGTGGCAGTGGGCGCTGATTTTTTCGCCGCTGTGGGGCATCCTGTTCATTGCTTTTGGCGTAGGACCTGTGGTTACTCGCACTTCGGACTGGTTGCCTCTGGCACGCAACTTTGCAGGCTTTGCGCTAGGGGCGATCGTTGCTTACCTATCGCCTATGCTGAGTTCTAAGCCAACCTCTGAAACTTAGGAATTCTAAATCTCAGGCGTTTTAAAATTTAGCCACCCTGAAACCAGCAATTCTTCTTTTGCCCCAAAGCCCGAAAAAGCCCGCCGCAGGCGGGCTTTTTCGGGCTTTGGGGGGAGTTCGCACTCTGCGGGCGCGAACTCCCCGATATAAAGATTCCGATACAAAAATAATGAGAACTACTGCCCTGAAACTAGATATTACTATCCGATGCTCTAGGAAAGCTATGATGTCCAGTAGCATTCAAGTACTTGGGGTATTCAGTTGGGGTGGTCATGGAGTGGCATGTAACAGACGCTCAGAGTTTGAGGATTATTGACAGCGAAATTGGCGACCACACCTTCTCACCCTCTGAATATGAGATTGTGCGTCGCGCTGTTTACGCAACGGCTGACTTTGAGTACAAATCCCTGATTTGTTTTTCAGACCAGGCTCTACAAGCAGGGGCAGCGGCATTAGCCGCTCGCAGCACGATCGTAGTCGATGTGCCGATGGTTCAGGTAGGCATTGCGCCGACGATTCAAAGCACGTTTGCTAACCCAGTCTATTGCAGCATGGAGGCGCTGACCCGCCCCCAGCGAGACAAAACCCGTGTAGCTTGGGGCATGGAGACGTTAGCTCGGCGCTATCCTGAGGGCATTTTTGTGGTCGGTCAGGCTCAGACAGCGCTGATAGCTCTAGTAGAGCTGATTGAAGCTGATGAAATTAAACCTGCTCTGGTGATTGGTACCCCTGCTGGCTTTGTAGGGGTCGATGTGGCGGTAGAGCGACTTAAAGACTCTCAAATTCCTCATATTCGGATTGAGGGACGCAAGGGCAGTGCCGTTGTAGCGGCGGCGATCGTCAATGGTTTAGCGGATCTGGCGTGGCAAGCCTATGGTCAAGAGGCAAGCGGTTTATAAGTCTTGTCGAAGCGACGAGCGCTTGACTAAACGCCCAACCTCAGCGTCCAACTCATTAACCGTCCTGTATCGGACGGCACGCGATCGCTCACCTGAAGCTGCCACTTACCCTTTGCAGACTGGTAAAGCAGCTTTCTAAGCAATGGCGTTGTCTCCAGAGAATAGGTTTTTGTGAGACTACCTACCCTTCCTAAACTGCGATTTTGCAGCAAGACCGTCTCGCCATTGGGCGCAGTTAGATAAATATGCAGATCGCTAGCAAAACTGTGTTCCAAACTCAGGCTAACCTCAATCTCTAGTACCGAGTCTGGCGCTGAGCGATCGCCTTCCACTGGAATAGTGCTAACCGCGCCCTGAGCCTGAGTTGCCTGAGCCTGAGTTGCCTGAGCCTGAGCGACCTGTGCATCTGGAATCTCGATCGGCTGTGAGTTCTGTAGCTCAATCCACTGAGCAACGAGCGATCGTCTCACCTGTTTCTGAGCCATCTGTAACGCACTGAGGGCATCCCACTCTCCACATTTGGACGAGCTAGACTGAGTGCCCAAAGCGGGAGCAGCAGCAGTTTCTTGCAAAATTTGCTTGACCTCCTCTGCCGTTAAATCGGGATTGACCGACAGCATGAGGGCGGCAACTTCGGCAACGATCGGCTTGATATCGGTAGCTATAGCCATTACGTCCGGATGAACCGCAAAGCCGTTAAGCCAACTTGCCTCAGATAGGGTGTCCTTGGCTGGAGTGCCAGTAGAGAAGACAATCACGCATCCTTTGCCTTGTCTCCCTTGGGTGGCAGCCCTGGCGATCGCTATCCGCTGACGCAAAGACAGCGGAAAGTAGTCTGCTGCCCTCCAATCGCAAGAGATGATATCTGCTCCCTGCTGTGCTGCCCACTCAAACATTTCTTCAACCGACTGATCGTCCAAAAATCCATCCATTTCGATCGGCATCAGCGCACACTTGGGCGCGATTTCTAGACGACTTTTTTTAGTGACAACTTTTTTCTTAGCAGCTGGCGTAAGCAATCGAGACAAATGCGGCAGAGACTGACGCAGCCGGAAAGGTGCAACAATCTTGCCACCGCCCAATTCAGCAGGATTACTGAACTCAGCAGGGCTAAGGGCGGTTGCCTCATCCATAATCGCGATCACAGTTGAGCGATCGCCCTGCGTGATCTGCCAGACTGCCTCTAGATCAATCGGCAAATTTTCTCTAGCGGATCGCTCGTCCAAATGACCGGAGCGCTGAAACGATCGCATGGCGGTCACAATATTCGGCTCAGCCAACCAAACTGCCAAACCTAATTCTGGATCTTGCAGGAGCCGTTCAGTCAGCTTCAGAGGATTTGCCTGAGCCTGGGGCATTACCTGAAATACAAAGCCTTTAACCACGCCTGGGACAAGCTTAAGCACCTGTAGCCCCATAGCGGCAGCAATCTTGCCCATGCGATCGGCGCTAACCTCTTCTGCAAACTGAAGAGTAATCTGATCGGTCAAGTAGAGCAGCGCATCTGAGCTTTTCTCCATTTGGTAAACATGGCTAGCAAAAGCGATCGCCGAATTCGATCGGGCAATCTGCATGGCGACTTCCAGGTGAGAGGCTTCCACCTGAAGTTCTGCCAACTGGACAAAAGGCATGAGCTTGAGGGATTTCACCGCGATCGAGTGTGTCGCCAGCTCTTGAGCCAGACAAGAGAGCAGCCCAACCGCAAAATTAGAAAGCTGAATTGTGAAGCGATCGCCTATTTTTTGCAGCGCTAAAGCTTCTCCGCCTCGCCAAAGTATTCGACCTTCTGGTGTTTTGCCCAGCGTTTTACCTTCTGTCATTCGATTCTGCACGTCCTGCACACTTTGCGCCTTATTTTCGCCTTATTGATTGAGCAGCTCCAGACTCTTTGAAACACGATCTTTCACAAAGATTTCACTTTAATCAAGAGTGCAATGGTAATATACCCCAAGGTTAGAATTGTTTGTTACACAACGTTTCAGAAGTCTTTCATGCTATTGTTCGGCATTAAACGTTCTTTGTCTTTTGTGGGCTTGTTGTCACTTTCAGCAGCCGCAACCCTGATTATGCTTCGCCCAGCGGCGGTTCAAGCACAAACTCCTCCTCCTCCTTCGGAACCAGCGCCCGACAACGCTGATTTGCGCCCTCTGTCTCAAGACGGCACTGTTCTTAGCGTTCAAGGTGGGCAACGCCTGATGCAGGAAGCGGGTACAGCAGCTTCAGCTCAAAACTATGATCTGGCAGTGCAGAAGCTCCAAGATGCTCGTCAGGTCTTTAACCAGCTCTCTAACTTCTATCAAGATCTGGGGGCTAGCTTCGCGGGTATCGATCTTCGGATTGCTGATGCTCAGCGTCAGCAGGCCATTGCCACAGCTCAGCTCCGGGACGAGGCAACCTATCAACTGGCACTGGTTCATAGGGCACAAAATAAGCCTGAACTATCGGTGCCGCTACTGATTCAAATTGTTCGGAGCCAAAATCCAACCCGCGATCTCGGCAAAAAAGCTTATCAGCAACTGTACGAACTGGGATTTGTAGATGCGCCCTACCCCAGAGATCAGGATGCTCCAGCGCCACGTTAGGCGATCGCCTGAACGCTTAACCCAATAACGGTCAACCGTTGAAACTGCTAAATTAGAGCTACGATCTGGCGCAACAGCAAATTTGAGGAGAACAGATGGTTAGCTCAGAGCAAGTCGAGACAATGATCAGGGAAGGGCTACCCGATGCTCAGGTTCAAGTTCAGGATCTGACGGGAACCATGGATCACTATAAGGTTGTGGTGGTTTCTTCTCAATTTGAGGGCAAGCGCTTGGTACAGCGGCATCAATTGGTTTATGGTGCCCTGCATCAGGCGCTTTCTTCAGATGCGATTCATGCGCTAACCATGGAGACCTATACTCCAAAAGACTGGGCAGAACTAGGTCAGGCTTAGCTAGAATCAGCGAAATCAATCTGAAATCTAAAGCCTAGAATTAAGGTAAAACTAGACAGCTATTGTGGTGACTCCTATGACTCCAGAAGTGCAGCAACGCATCGATGATTTGGTTCAGAAGAATAAAATCATGGTTTTTATGAAGGGCAACAAGCTAATGCCCCAGTGCGGTTTCTCCAACAACGTAGTACAGATTCTCAACGTGTTGGGCGTACCCTATGAAACGGCTGACGTGCTTGCAGATGCTGAAATTCGTCAAGGCATTAAGGAGTATTCCAACTGGCCGACGATTCCTCAAGTCTATGTCAACGGCGAGTTTTTGGGTGGGTCAGATATTCTGATTGAGCTTTATCAAAAAGGTGAGCTTCAGGAACTGGTTGAGGTCGCTCTTGCTTCATAGAACTATCTTCATAGAGCTATCTTCATAGAGCTATGGAGTTTCTCTATCTGCAAACCCCAACTTGAGCCTAAAAGTTTTACGCCTTAAAAAATTTCCCTCCATAGCAAGATCTTCTAATGCATGGAGGGAAATTTTTATTGGTGAAGCGTAAACTTTGCGAAGCGTAAACCTGCGGAAGCGTTAGCGGTAGTCAGGTTCGGGCTGAGGTAGAGGTACCTCAAAATTTGACTGATCGTAGAGGAAGCGGGTAACTTCTTCTTCTAGCCTATGGATCAAGTAAGGCTCGATCGCATTAGAATGCCGGAGTGCAGACATATAGCCATCAATGTAGTGCCGGAGTTCATCAAAACGATACCCGCGACTCCATTGCTCCACTAGAGCGTCCGTTACCCTTTGGTAATAACGGATAGTTTGGGCATCTTGCAACATAGATGATTTCCTAAGAATTCGCCTTTGAAGTTGCTACAGCATCCTGAACCAAAGATTGGGCAGTCAGTCACTATAGCTTGTCCTTCAATTATAACTTCAAATTATTAGGGGGTTTACTCATCCTTAAGGAGTCTCTTAATGTACGTTATCTTTTGGGCGTAATTCTGGATGCATTTCTGGGCATTTGTAGCGCGATCGTCCAATTTTGGTGTTGACGCAACAAGTGGGGTTCAAGTAACAGGAGTTACAAAAGCCTGACAAATGCTCTGTTAGGGTGTTGATATCAAAAACTGAACGCGAAGCCGTGATCTCTGTCTGCATCCAAATTGTTGAGGGTAATCCCCATTTGCGATCGCTGCTAGGTTGGCACCTACAGCAGGTTGGTCATTGGGTTCATCAGTCGGTCGATCTTCTGCAAGCGCGTGAGATTTTTCTGGCTCGGCAGCCCAGCCTAGTGATTTTAGACTCTGAGCTGCCGGAAGGCAACGGACTAGAGTTCTGCTACTGGCTGCAACAGCAGCGTCAGGTGATGATTTTGATGCTGTCGTCACGCAGCACTGAGTCGGACATTGTAGCCGGGTTGCGGGCGGGTGCGGATGATTATTTGACAAAGCCTTTTGGGATGCAGGAATTTCTGGCGAGGGTAGAAGCCCTAGCAAGACGCAATCGATCGATCGTCGCTCCAGCCTCGCTAGATTATGGTGACCTCAAGATTGACTTAGTTCAGCGCCGGGTGCGTCTGAAGGAAACCTACATTGACCTGACTCCGCAAGAATTTAGCTTGCTCTATGTGCTAGCCCAGTCGGGAGGTGTTCCTCTTAACCGCACGGAGCTTTTGCGTCGGGCTTGGCCCGATGCGATCGACAATCACCGCACGGTAGATACCCACGTTCTTTCGCTCCGAAAAAAAATTGAGGTCGATCCGCGTCAGCCCAGCCTGATTCAGACCGTACGCAATGTGGGCTATCGCTTCAATATTGAGGTCGTGAATGTGAAGCCATCTGCCACCGATTATGCTAACCAAAAGCTCAATATCAGGAAGCCGCTTCGCCCTTTCTCTCAGGTGGCAGAGAGTTAGCGATAGTTTTTCAAATGTGTTGTTGATTTTTTGAAAGGGGCGCGGAGCGCCCCTTTCAAAAAATCAACAACATGTCTAGAACATCACCAAAGTTAGCCATACCCAGTAGGTCGCAAATTAGGGTTTTGTGGCGCGCGAAGCGCGCCACAAAACCCCAGAAGCTGGATTTCAAAGGCGCTCTGCGCCTTTGAAATCCAGCTTCTGGGGAAAATAGGAAGACTTGCGATCTACTGATACCGCAAGTTATTTTGGGTTGCTGGATCGAAGACAACTAGATGATCAAGGTTTAAATAAAGCGGTAAACGATCGCCCACCTTTAGCCGCATCTCTGGTGCAACTTGAACGTTGACTTGAATAGCTTGGGATTCTGGCATAGCCAGACGAGTACGAACTAAGGTTTCTCGCCCCAGAGGCTCTATGACCGTAATTTCTGCGAGAAGAGACCAAGGGCGATCGCCAGCAATTTCGATATGCTCCGGACGAATCCCTAAATTCAAGCGCTGACCTGAAGTGAGGTGCGATCGCAGCCATTCAGGACAAGGAATCATAGATTCTGCCTGTTCTAGAAGATGACCCGTCAGACAAAAAGATAACCCGTTATAGGTAACTGGCAAAATATTCATGGGCGGATTTCCCAAAAATGTTGCCACCATTTGATTTGTCGGTTGGGCATACATAGTTTGCGGATCGGCAATCTGCTGAATTCTGCCCTGATTTAGCACCACGATGCGATCGGCAAGGGTCATTGCCTCAACCTGATCGTGGGTGACGTAAAGCGTGGTGATGCCAAACTGCTGATGAAGCTGCTTCAGCTCAGCGCGGGTGTCATCTCGCAGTTGGGCATCCAGGTTGGACAGAGGTTCATCCAGCAGAAAAACTTGGGGCTGTCGGGCGATCGCTCGTCCTAGCGCTACTCGCTGCTGTTGTCCGCCAGACAGCTGGCGAGGCTTGCGATCGAGCAGATGGGCAATGTTGAGAGATTGGGCAACCGTTTCTACGCGCGTCTGAATGACCTTGGGTTCAGCCTGACGCATCCTCAAGCCAAATGCCAAATTTTCGGCAACCGTCATGTGCGGATAGAGCGCATAGTTTTGGAAAACCATCGCCACGTCTCGCTGACGAGCTGGAACTTGGTTCACTCGACGATCGCCAATGTACAAATTCCCAGAAGTGGCGCTGTCTAGTCCAGCGATCGTCCTCAGGATAGTGGATTTGCCGCAGCCCGACGGCCCCACCAATACCCAAAACTCTCCGTCAGGTACTTCAAAGGTGATATGGGCGATCGCCGTTGTGGTGCCAAACCGCCGGGAAATATCTTCCAGATAGACTCTTGCCACGGCTGCTGTCTTAATTCATTAGTATCATCTTAAAGGCTGCTCTTGGAGACGAGCTAATATCAGGCTACTTTCTGTCAAGCTACATCTTTGCCAGTGATGCAACCTTGGAGAGTTTCCCTTTCTCCAACCCCTCCAGATCGCTGAGGTGCAGCCATCCCTCTTTGACTAATCCAGCAAAGACAAAGAGCAGACCCGAATATTCGTAGTCGTACTTTCCCTCTACTTCATGTCTTCTGGCACTCAAGAAGTCGTGTAGTCGCCAGAGATCGCCCAATTCCACTAGCGAACTTGCTTCTGCTCGAACTTGCTGAATCAAAGCCTCAATCTCTCGCATATAGGCTTGATCAAAGGCAGTCTTGGCTATATTTTTTTCTACTTCAGTCCACTCAGCTTCACTCACTTGCATGACTCAATCTAAGACTTGTATTAGTAATGAATTGGGTTAATATTATTGCGTTTTCTGAGGGGGCGATCGCCCTAGATTAAAAGAGCGCTCGCCCCGGTCGTGATTCGATTGCCCTAGGCTGCTTATAACAAACCTAGCCCTGGCGAACTCAGCTTTAGCGAACCAGATTCAAAAGCTCTTTAGGGGAAGCCAACAGGTCAATAGCGACGAAAAAGATTTTGCCTTCGGGGTTGATCAAAAACCGCCAAGCCATATTCATACCCACGGCTGCGCCAAACCAGGGGGTCTGAACCTTACCCGTGACCTTGACCTGCGTGTAGCCATCGTCGGCAGGTTCAGCCACACCGCGCTCAGGAATCAAGTTGAGATTCTGGCACTCTTCCCGGAAGAATCGCATGATTGCCTCTTTGCCGATGATCGGTCTTTTGAAGGGAGGCTGTAAAGCACCGTCTTCAACAAAAAGTTTAATCAACTCATCAAAGTCATTGGCATTCAGGTTGTTCATGTAGCTCAGCACCGTTGGGTTGTCGATGCCCTCAATGGTGACTTGAGTACGCTGAGACATCTCTTTGGGCACGACCACAGGTTCAGCGATTGTGGTGTAGCCGCCTAACTTAGCAGTATCAAACCCCATGTCCACCACAGAGTTCCGCAACACGGTAATTTGCTGACCTTGATCGAGTGTTTTAAGAGTTTCCAATACGGCGTTGGCGTTGGCTGAAAGCTTGTAGCCTGTGGGAATAGGCGCAACGATGCCTTGCTCCATCCATTCTCCTAGCTGATTCCAGAAACCTAGCTTGATGTTGGGCGACCAGGTAGCATAGGTGCGGCAAATGGGCGTATCTGCATGATTTGCTAGATCGCACATTACCTGAGTTTGCTCTTCGAAAGACATTTTCTTGACTTGATTCAGCGTTTCTTCAGCAAACTGCATATTGGCTGCGCCCGGAGCGGCAACCGTGATGGTTTTGCCCATTTCCAAGAAAGCGAACCATGTCCATGCCAGCTGATCTTCAGCACTGAGCTGATTGAAACGCGCAGTTAAAGCCGGAACAGCATCAGCAGACAGGGTGCTGGGGAAAATACCGCGTGCGGAATCGATCGTGATTGCCATATAAAAAGTTACCTCACTAAGTTTATAACTAGCTCAAGGCGAAGCAAGATAATCTGGGGATACAAAACTGCCCCGGTCACTAAATTATCACGAAGTGTTGCAAAGATTAGAAAATATTTATGTTCGTCTCAGAAACAGAGTTCTCTCGGCAGATGCTAAGCCTAAAGAATCTACCTCACGCTGAGAAAGATTAAACCTGAAATGCCTATTAGCTGGTCGTCTCAGCCCTCTCAAAATAATTTTCACTAAAGTTTCATTACCTAATCCCTCTCTTAAGAAACACTTTTAGAGGTGAGGGTCGAGGGACTGCGTCAAGAGAGACTAGACTGTTTTCTTGAGAGCTAGTTACAGAACAGATATTTTTTGAGAGCTGCACGAAGGGCAGCTCTCAAAAAATATCTGTTCTGTTTAGAATTTTAAGCGGTACAACCACTGCAATGGCTCGACTGCTGCCGACACTTCAGAGTTCGTGTTCGATCGCTTCATTGAGGAGCAAACGCCTCCTGACGGCGGATTCTCCATACGGGTTTCAAAATGGGGGCGGTGGGACTTGAACCCACACGACTTATAAGGTCAACGGATTTTAAGTCCGCAGCGTCTACCATTCCGCCACGCCCCCGTGACTAAGTTGAAACTGAGTTAAAACCTGCAAATCATTACAAACAGATAAAAACATTGCAGACATCACATTATATCTGCATATGTTCCCTTACAGCCTTAAAGCTTATACTGCATCACTCCTTCACTGAAGTATAAAGATTAGAGCCAGCGTCATGCCCACAAACCAGACTCTATCTTTAACTCGCCCCTTCGTTGACTCAATATGGCCGTAACAGACCATGCCCATAACAGACCGAATTGTGCGTAGCTTAGAATCTTACGCCCAACCCACCTTGAACTGAAGCAGCTGTGCCCCCACCATCTTTGTAAGCGTCAAAAGCAATGATGGCATTTCCAAACAGCACGAGGTTGCTGTAGGGAAAGTTGTAGTCAATGCCGGGTTGAACGACGAAGGCAGTTTGATTGCCCAGCGGTGAAGCGCTGTCGCTGTCCCCTCCTTGAAAGGCAACCCCTGCGCCAATGTAGGCATCGGTCTGCCAATTGAGCGGCACATCATAGGAAACAGTAGGAACGATCGCCGTTCTGTCGCTAATTAATGCCTGAGCGCGAATCGACAGCGGCACCTCTAGCAAACGATAGCGCACAGCCACGACACCACCCGCATTAGTACCTTCGTCGTTTGGGCCACTGGTCAAACCTGCGGAACCGCCTACGCCAATGTAGCTACCGTAGGCAGCTTGAGCAAAGGCTGAAGGTGCAGCCGCTAAACCACCCAAGAGAGAAAACCCACAAAGGGCGATCGCCCTTAAGCCCAAGCTCACAGACTTTTGATATCTGGGGCTATTCATTACAGAAACTCCTCAAAGATTACAGAATGAAACTCAATAATCTCCAAACGATAGCTTAATCGCCAGCAAAATTCCACTGACAACAGTAATCTGATGTTAATAATTCAGCGCTAATTGCGATGATGATTTTAGGAGTGCAATTAGATAACGCTGATAAACCTAGTGGCGATTGGGGCACTCTGAGATAAAAGGAAGTATGCCTTTAAGATAAAAGCTGCCTGATGACTATAGATTTCCACCTCTTTCACCTGCCTGTCATGCTGAAACTGTTTCGACTTGCTTTACTTTTGCCAAGCCTATTTTTGCCAAGCTTAATCTTGCCTTTGATCAGTAGCAGTATTGCACCAGCGATCGCCCAAGAGCGACAGGGTTGCTATATGGTCAATGCCACGGGTCGTTTAATTGATCTGTCAGAGATTTGCCCCTCAGCCGTTCAAGCTCAAGCAAGTCCGCCACAGCTCGGAACAGGAGATATTCAAGTCACGTTGCGGTGGGCAACAACAGATGATTTAGATGTGGCAGTTACCGATCCTAGCGGAGATACTGTCACCTTCGCTAATCCTAATATTGCTTCTAGAGGGCAGCTCGATTTAGATGCCAACGCCAACTGCGTTAATCCGATTCAGGCTCCGATCGAAAACATCTTTTGGCCTCCCTCTCTGGCTCCTCAGGGCGATTATTCAATTACGGTAAATCTTTATGCTCGCTGCCAAGGAGCAGCTCCTGTTTCTTTTACCATAACCCTACTGGTTCAAGGCACGACTCAGACCTTAAACGGCACGGTTGATGAGCAAAATCCTGTTGCAACCTTTCCCTTTTCTCTACCTCAACGACAGCCTTAGTAGTCATCTCAGGAGCCATATTGTTGATTTTCAAGGATGAACCCTTAAAAATTGAACTATCCTTAGAAGCAGGAACATCTTTTGCAGCAGCTGATAGCTTAATTGAGTGTTTGAGCAGTCTGTTTTTAGAGCGATTGGCAAATCTCAGCTACAAAGTTTTGCATCTTGATAAAGACCCATTGAAATCTAGTTGAAAATCAGTTTTTGGAGAAGGAGAATGCGCCAAGTTTCACGTCAAGTTTCATGGATTGCCCTGACCATGGGTTTGGCTTTGGTCGCCACAGGATGCGGTGGGGACGGCAGCACAACCGCCACAAGCCCTACCACTACTGCATCATCACCTGTTCCGGTGGCTTCTCCAACGATCGCCGCCTCTCCCTCTCCAGGACAGCCAGGTAATCCCGCCTTCACAAATCCCACGGTTAGCCCGCAGAATGTCGCACCTAGAGGCATTTTGCCACCCGATCTAATCAGCTCCACAGATCCCAATCAGCGAGTGCGGCAGGTGCAGAGCAGCCGCTCTGACCCCTTTGCCCTACTGCCAACTTCACCCACAGTAAGGCTCCCGCCGCCCCTACCTACGGTTGCTGTAGCGCCACCGAGTGGAGCAGCAGCTAATCCTTTCCCTACCGTAAGACAGACTAGCCCAAATCGCACTACTTCATCAGGTGGGTCAGGCGGGTCTTCGGCGGTTTCTAGGCAGAGCGGTGGCTCTAGCGGATCAGGCGCGTTAGCTCCTATTCCTACGTTGGTGCCTCGTGCGACTCCTATTTTGCCTCCTGCGCCACAGCCTGACCTTGCTAGAGCGGTCATGGTGACAGGCGTTGTACAAGTGGGCGAAACTTTGTATGCGATTGTCAATGCCCCCAACGAACCCAGCAGTCGCTATGTGCAGGCAGGTCAGCGCTTGTCTAATGGACAGATCCTGGTAAGACGAATCGATGCCAATGGAGCAGAGCCTCAGGTTGTGTTTGAGCAGTTTGGGATTGAGGTGGTCAGAGCCGTGGGCGAAGGTGGTGCCCCAACCAGCTCGACTCCAGCGGCTTCGGTGCCGACAGCTGCTACCCGTGGCTAGATCTCGCGCGATCGGCAGCAATAAAACTTAAAGCGCTAAATCAACCGATCGCCCCGCTAGGGTAGTACGCTGAGAAGCGATCATAGTTCTGATCACAGTTCTAAAGCATCCTATTGCAGCCTGCGTAGCGACTTTGGATGGCGAATCCAGAGCTTTGGATTGAGGCAACATATCAGTCTGAGAATCTAGATCTGAAATCTAAAATTGCTCAAGCCGGGTCGCAACAGGGCTGGATTTATAAAATCAGTATCCCTGAAGGAAAATACTCATGGTTCAACGCGGTTCTAAAGTCCGAATTCTCCGGAAGGAATCCTATTGGTTTCAAGACGTAGGAACAGTCGCCTCTGTTGATCAAAGCGGCATCAAATATCCCGTGATTGTGCGTTTTGATAAGGTGAACTACGCAGGTGTAAACGCCAACAACTTCTCTATGGCTGAAGTCGTAGAAGTCGCTCCTCCGACTAAGAAGTCTGCGGCTTCTACAGCAGCTCCAGGCGGCAAGCAAACCACTGTTCAGGAAAGCACTCGCCAGACGGGACAGGGTTCAGCTCAAAAAACTGCCGAGTCTCCCGGCGGAAGCCCCACCTCTCAAGGCGACCCCAACCAAGGAACCGAAGCTCGTTAGAATAGATGTCTTAAATAAGTAATTTATGCTTTGTGCTGGGTGAACGCTCATCACAAAACATAAATTGCAAGTTTAGAACATTATTTCTAAAATTGTGCCGGAATTACCTGAGGTTGAGACTGTTTGTCGTGGCTTAAATCAGGTCACGCTTCATCAAGTCATTTGGGGTGGGCAGGTGCTACTCGATCGCACCATTGCCTACCCCTTTTGCACGGCTGACTTCTTGACAGAGCTAAAGGAATGCGCGATCGCGCAATGGCATCGGCGCGGCAAATATTTGTTAGCAGAGCTAGTCAAGCCCGATCAAAAGCAGGCAGGATGGCTAGGCGTGCATCTGCGGATGACGGGTCAGCTTTTGTGGCAGGGTCAAGAGGAGCCGCTGCAAAAACACTGTCGAGTGCGGCTGTTTTTCCCAAAGGGGCGCGAGCTAAGGTTTGTTGATCAGCGCACGTTTGGGCAGATGTGGTTTGTGCCGTTCGATCGCTTGCCTCAAGAAATTATGTCTGGATTGGCGCGGCTGGGAGTTGAGCCGTTTTCGCCAGAATTTTCGGTGGCGTATCTGGCGGAGTGGCTAAAGAAGCGCCAGCGCCCGATCAAAAATGCCCTGCTGGATCAAACCTTGGTCGCAGGTATTGGCAATATCTATGCCGATGAAGCGCTGTTTCTCAGCCAAATTCGCCCTCAGACCCTATGTTCTACCTTAAGTCTTGAGCAGGTTCAGCGCCTTCATACCGCCATTTTGCGTGTGCTGCAAGAGTCGATCGATGCCAGAGGCACCACCTTCAGCGATTTCCGGGATGTGTCGGGCGTCAACGGCAACTATGGCGGCATCGCCTGGGTGTATAGTCGCGAAGGGCAGGCTTGCCGTACCTGTGGAGAGCAGATTCAGCGGCTAAAGATGGCAGGACGATCGGCGCATTTTTGCCCAACTTGCCAGGTATAGTGCTTCACGGCAATAGCCTTTTGCAATCCAAAATCTAGAATAATGCGGGTTATTGCTGCGTTACCTGCTGCACGATTTCTAAAAAGCGCTGCACCGTTGCAGAAGCGTCCTTACGCCAGGTGACAGCGATCGCCGCCCTTGGAGTTACTTCTACTAAGGGTCGATAGACCACTCCCGTGCGCTGTAAGTTTTGTAAAGAGATGGGGACGATCGCCACACCCATTTCAGCAGCCACCAGGCTAATAATGGTCTGCATCTGGATGGCTTCTTGCACGACATTGGGGCTGAATCCGCCCTGCTGACACAGACTGATAATCTGGTCATAGAGTCCCGGAGCCAGCAAGCGAGGGAAGAGAATAAACGGCTCGCCCGCCAGGGTACACAAAGCCACCTGAGATTGTAGAGCCAGGGTATGGGCTTGGGGCAGGGCAACCACCAGCGGCTCCTGAAAAATCGTGGTGCAGCCAAATTCTTCCGCTTCGATCGGCGGACGGACAAAGCCTACGTCAATGCGCCCTTCTCGCAGCCATCGGATTTGCTGATCGGTCGTCAACTCATGTAGCTCTAAGCTGACCTGCGGCAGGGTAGAGCGAAACGATCGCAAGATCTGAGGCAAAACGCTGTAGGCGGCAGAGCTGACAAAGGCGATCGCCAACTGCCCCAATTCACCCCGGCTGACCTGCTGCCCTGTGCGAACGGCTTGCTCTAGCTGCCAAAAAATCTTTCGGCATTCTCCCCAAAAAATTTGCCCTGCTTCCGTAAGCACCACGCTGCGTTTGGTGCGGTAAAAAAGCTGAAATCCTAGCTCAGCCTCTAACTGGCGAATCTGCTGACTCAGCGGTGGTTGTGCCATGTGCAGTCGCTCGGCAGCGCGACCAAAGTGCAGCTCCTCAGCCACCATCATGAAATAGCGCAAGTGTCGAAGTTCAATCATTCGCACCCCTGCGGTATTAGTATGGGCAAGGATAGAGTCTTCTTATCGCCACTGAATTTATGGTAGTCCTTAAGGGGTAGGGATTTTTTGTTGCGTGGGCTTTGCCCACGCAACAAAAAATCCCTACCCAAATACCAATACCGAATTTATTATGCGATCGTTCTGGTCTGATCCCTACCTCTGGGTACATTTGGCGGGGGCTGCTGCCGTACCGCTCCTTCTAGAGTTTTGCTTGCTAGGTTTGGGCGTGGGGAGTCCGCTACTCCCCGTAGGTCTTGAATTTGCGTTGGTAGGAACGATCGGTGTAGCTCCAGTTCTTTGGATGCAGTGGCAAAAACCCTTCTCCATTTTTAGCTTAGTCGCCCTAGCGCTGAAGCCAGACCGACTAACGATCGATCAGCGACGAATCTTGAAGCTATTCAAAGCGCCTCTAGAGAGAGTCGTGGCGGTGCTAACGGCGATCGCCCTGCTTGCCGTGCTGTGGCAGCTTTACCAAATTGCGCCGATTGCCTCAGAAGTAACGCCGTTTGGGCAGTTTGGACGGTTGGGCGGAGTGTTGGTGGCAGCGATCGCGTTTCTGGGCTGCAACCTGTTTTTGCAGATTCCGGTTAGCGTTTTGCGGGTGCTGTTCACGTCCGAAAAGCAATTTTTTGCTACCGAGCCTTATTCTGTTGAGAAAATAGCGCAGGACTTCACGCTGTTGGGTTTGCAAATTCAGCAAATTTTGCCCAGTATTCAGGCTCAAGCTGAAATTAAGGCTGAAGCCAAGCCAGAAGTTACGCCAGAAGAAGCTACGCCAGAAACCAAGCCAGAAACCAAGCCAAAAGAAGTTACGCCAGAAATCGAAGCGGCTGCACTGTTGGAAGAATTGGCGATCGCTGAGGCAACTCCAACTATGACTTCAGTTGAGCCTGCGGTGGATTTGGAAGACTCTCTAGAAGACCCGTTAGATGAATTTGGAGATGCCCAAGACTTCTCTGAACCTCTCGCCGAGACTATCCCTGAAATTATTCCAGAGATTATCCCTGAAATCACTTCTGAAATCATTCCTGAAGCAATCTCTGAACCTGTTTCTGAGACCATTCACATTATTGAACTTGAGCTAATCGATGACTCAGAAGCGCCCTACGTGGAAGTGATGGCGGCTGAAGAAGAAATAATTGTTGTAGAAGAGCCGATCGAGGAAAAAACGATCGAGATCGAAATTCAATATATCCCTGATGAAATAACGATCGACTCGGCTGAAGGTGCGATCGAAGAATCGAACTGGGAAGAGGATGATTGGGAAGAGTAAAGCCAATTATTCGGTGCCTGTATTCTGAGCGCGCCTGGCAGACAAACTGCAAGACACCCGCCTATCTGGGTGGCGGTTCAACAAAAGGTGGTTGGTGCATAGGGTTTCCCGCTGACTCAATTGCCATCGACCTCACCCATTCCGCTTTGCTGGTTTAGCCTTCCAGCAGAGAAAATTAAAAGCAAACTAAAAAAGATTTGCACACCGCGTTAAGTGGTTTTTCATCCCCTATTAGAGAGGGAACACTCTATGTGATAATCCGTAATAGAGTTTCTAATATTTGAGCTTTTAAGAGATTCCTTATGGATGGGAGCCGCCAGTGAGTACGGAAGCGATCGATCCCAAAACCCTTGATAGCTATGAGTGTGGAGCCTGTGGTTACGTTTACGAACCGAATCGGGGAGACAACACTCAGGATGTTGCAGCAGGTACAGCTTTTGAAGACTTGTCTGAAAATTGGCGATGTCCTGTCTGCAATGCGCGGAAGCCTCGGTTTAGCAATATCGGTTCTATCAACAGTCCTTCAGGATTTAAGGAAAATCTGAAGTACGGTTTTGGAGTCAACACCCTAACCCCAGGTCAGAAGAATCTGCTGATTTTTGGAGCTTTGGGGCTAGGTGTCTTGTTTTTTCTGAGCCTTTACGGGCTGCATTAGGTTTCATTTAGAGTTGCTGTCTTTGTTAAACGCGGGTTTATCAGAAACAGCCTCCATCAAATATTTTGCTCATCAAAGTTTTAGCTAAGTCACCGATCAAAATCCCATGCACCCGATTCTGAAGCCGCTCCGGCAAATTGTTCTTGTTTTAGCGGCAGTCCTGCTGTGTAGCAGCTGCGCCAGAGGCTATCTGCCCTCCGTCAGTGACAACCCCTGGGAGCTTGTGCCTGTTCCGACAGAAGAAACTCTGTCTGATGTGGCATTTATGGACACTCAGCGTGGCTGGATTGTCGGCAAAAACTCGACGCTCCTGGCAACTCAGGACGGGGGTAAAACCTGGGAAGAGCGCAAGCTGGATTTGGGAGACAGTCGCTATACTTTCAACTCCGTCAGCTTTTCGGGTAACGAGGGCTGGGTCGTGGGTCGCCCTAGCATTCTGCTGCATACGACAGATGCGGGTAAATCCTGGTCGCGAATTCCGTTAAGCGAAAAGCTGCCGGGTTCGCCCTATCTGGTGACGGCTTTGGGGAGAAAGTCTGCTGAGATGACAACTGACGTGGGCGCAATTTACCGCACCCAGGACGACGGCAAAACCTGGCAGGCTTTGGTGCAGGAGGCAGTGGGCGTGTCGAGGGACATTGAGCGATCGCCCGACGGCAAGTATGTCGCAGTCTCGGCGCGAGGCAGCTTCTATTCCACTTGGGAACCAGGTCAGACGGCATGGCAGCCCTATAATCGCAATAACTCTCGACGCTTACAGAGCATGGGGTTCAGCAAAGATGGCGATCTTTGGCTACTGGCACGAGGCGGGGTTCTTCAGTTTGGTGCTTTCAAGGACGACGCAGCTCCCCCAGATGCCGAAGCTGAAGTCAAAGAGGTTGAAGATAAGGCTTCTGGTAAGTGGGGAGAAGCGATTACGCCAGAGTTTGCCACAAGCTGGGGGCTGCTAGATTTGGCTTTCCGTACGCCTGAAGAAATTTGGGTGTCTGGCGGCAGCGGCAATCTGCTAGCTAGCTTTGATGGCGGACAAACCTGGCAAAAAGATAGAGCGATCGAAAACGTTCCCTCCAATCTTTACAGGATTGTTTTTGTCACTCCCGAACAGGGATTTGTCTTAGGTCAGAGAGGCACATTATTGAAATATAATGCTGCCTGAGTTGTAGTCAGAAAGCGGCAGAAATGAATGGCAAAATTGCAGCATCTTAGCCCATAGAATTCAAAAAATTCGATTGAAGAAAATAGACCTCTTGCAAATTAGGTTTAGTGGGGGCGCAGACCCCACTAAACCTAATCCTAAAGCTTTAATCTGCAAGAGATCTAATAGAAAAATTGATCATGGCTTGTGATGCCTGACTCATTCTCATATGATGTAAGGTAAAGGCTAAAGTTGTCGTTTCTGAGAGGGGATTAAATGGCTGGTACCACTGGAGAACGTCCGTTTACAGATATTGTTACAAGCATTCGCTATTGGGTGATTCATAGCATCACCATCCCGGCTTTGTTTGTTGCAGGTTGGCTGTTTGTCAGCACGGGTTTGGCTTATGACATCTTTGGTACACCTCGTCCTAACGAGTACTTTACCCAAGAGCGTCAAGAAGTGCCGATCGTCATGGATCGTGACTCTGCTAAACAGCAAATCGACGACTTCATCGGCAAGTAAAATTGACAAGTGAATTGACAAGTAAATTGGCACGCAAGTTGAGCGCAAAGCTATGACTAATTCCACAAATCAGCCCGTTTCCTATCCCATTTTTACTGTTCGTTGGGCGGCAGTTCACACCTTGGCGGTTCCCACCGTGTTTTTCTTGGGGGCGATCGCATCTATGCAATTTATTCATCGCTAGGAGAATCCTGTGGCACCTTTAGATCGGAGTCCTAACCCTAACAATCAGCCCGTAGAGTTAAACCGTACTTCTCTCTACCTTGGCTTGTTGCTTATTTTCGTTCTGGGTATTTTGTTTTCAAGCTATTTCTTCAACTAGAAATTTGGGTCAGGTTTACCGCCTGACTCAATTTGAATTCATTTGAGTTAGGTATTAGGAGATTAAAAAAAATGTTTCAATCTGGCAGAATTCCACTTTGGATGGTTGGTACTGTCGCAGGTATCGGCGTACTGGTGGTTGTGGGTCTATTTTTCTACGGTGCTTACGCGGGTATTGGCTCTTCGGTTTAGGCTGGCGATCGATTGAGAATAAGTTTCTGAAAAAGCCGTTTATTTCTAGCTCTCTGTTTAGCAAAAAAGCCGCGCTGTACACAGCGCGGCTTTTTTATAGGACTTTCATGGAACTTTCGTAAGCGCCTATCTAGAATCTGTTAGCTAATGCCGCTTAGCTAATATTGCCAAAGGTTTGTAGCACCCCTGATTTAACCACCTCGTACACCAAGTAAGCGAACCCAGCGCCGCCAATGCCGCCTACCAGGAAACTGCCCGCAAACTCGCTCCAACCTTCTGAAGTCTCCAAACCTACGGGCGGTTTGGGAGTCGTCACGGTTTTAATGGGTTTGTTGGGTTGTGATCCGGCATAGAGTGACAGGCAAACTGTCAAAATCACGACCAGAATGACGGCTTCAATCAGACCGACAATGTCGCCAACGCCCGTGTCTCGAAACTGGCTGGTGAAGGCAAAAGGCCCAAACAGCAGGTAGCCATGAGCCATACCAATTTCTAGACCTCGGCGTTGAGGAGACAAACCAGCTCGATAGGCGGGCAGGTTGTTGATCAACGCTTTTGTGAAGTCTGAGGAATTAATCGGGGTGGCAAGGTTGCCAATTTGCGGATCTCCAGCGGCTTTAATCACATCTGACATGTTGTTTTATCTCCAAAGTTGTTTTCACCTGTTGCCACCCAATTAGAAGGCTTTGAGGATGAAATGTACCAACACAAGCGATCGCACCTTATAAAGATGCGCAATCTCAAACAGCTCGATCTCAAACAGCTTAATCTCAAGAATAAGAGCTTTGCGAAAGAGTTAAGTCTTGTCTCAAACTCTCCAGACAGCCTTTAGAAGCGATACTGAAATGGCTTAAAGCCCCGCAGCGTCATCACGCTCGATGTAAATGAACAAAAACGCCATTGCCACGGCAGGAAAAACCCATCCGACAATAGGAACAAGAATTGACGGCAAAAATGAAGCTGCCATATTTTGGCTCTCCCTCGCTAAATTAACGAACCTTCAGAGCCAAATTTACTGTGAATTGGGGACTGATTTCTAACTGCTAAGAAATTTTAACAACTGTGTGGCTAGGATCTGCCGATGGCATTGCTCAATCGGGGCACAATTTTTTGTTGGAGAGGGGCGCGGAGCGCCCTTCTCCAACAAAAAAATCCCAGAGATCAGCAACACCCTGCCGACTACAACACCCCTTTAGAGCTAGGAATCAGGTGTGCCCGACGGGGATCAATCTCGATCGCCATCCGAAGCGCACGCGCAAATGCCTTAAAGGTAGCCTCAATAATGTGGTGAGAGTTGATGCCGTCCAGTTGGCGAATGTGCAGCGTCATTTGCGAATGGTTGACCACTGCGACAAAGAACTCGCGCACGAGCTGAGTATCGTAGGTGCCGACCCGCTCCGTCGGAATTTGCAGCCCGTAACTGAGGTGCGGACGACCCGAAAAATCTAGCGTCACCTGCACCAGAGCCTCATCTAGCGGTGCAAAGAAGTGTCCAAAGCGGACGATGCCCTTGCGATCGCCCAGTGCCTTCGACAACGCCTGCCCTAGGGTAATGCCCACATCTTCGTTGGTGTGGTGGTCGTCAATTTCAATATCTCCCGTGGCGTGAACATCCAGATCAACTAGCCCATGAGAAGAAATCTGGTGCAGCATGTGATCGAGAAATGGAATGCCTGTTTGGGTGCTGCATTGTCCCTGCCCATCTAAATTAAGGCTAACCTGCACGTCTGTTTCTCCAGTCGCGCGGTGAACTGAGGCGATCCGCGCCGGAAATTCTAGATTAAGCGGTGAAAATCCGGTGGCTAAATCACGAGTTTGCATGAAGGTATGCGCAAAGACAGCAAAACCATTATCGCTCATCTGCTCTATGGTCGTTTCAAAAAATAGACAGTTCCAGTAGATTGCAAAGTCTTCCAGCTTTTAAGGTTTTGTGGCGCGCGGAGCGCGCCACAAAACCCTAATTTGCGATCTTGCGATCTGCTGAGTCCGGCTAGAACGTCTTAAAACACTGCCGAAACAGCCGTGAGATCAGGCGGAATGACCGATCGCATTACAGAAACTTTGTCGCTCTCAAACTGGGTCGTCATGTCAATGGCGATCGCCTCAAGCTGAACTTCGAGACAGCCAAACGGCACCATGATTTGAGTTTTGCTCACCAGATTACCGAAGCCATCTGGGCTAAACTCCATCAGCCAGTGGGGGCCATCTAGCAGGGAGCGGCTTTGGCGATCGTGAGTCCACAGCTTCACAGAGATGCGGCTATAGGTATCTGGAATTTTGACGGTGATATCGATCGTCTGTCCTGAGACGAGTTCTCCGGTGGGTACGTCGAGTTGGGGGGTCGAGATTGTTTCGGTTGGTGCCAGCACCGTTGTGGAGGAAATAGGCTCTGGAGCAGACTGATAACCCGATCTAGCACCAGCGTGTTGATCTGACGGAGAACGATCGCCCGTAAAAAACGGTTCATCCACAACGATTTCCTGCGCTGCCAAGTCAGCATCTAGCCCGATTGCTCGGTTGTGGCTACGGCGCACAAATAAACCTGCCTCACCTGCCGAACTAGAGTTTTCAGTCGCTTCGGGATCGGCTATGGTGCTGAGCCAGTCAGCTAAATCCGGATCAGAGGCTAATGCCTGCAACCGCTCTAAGAATCGCTCTTGCAGATTGAGGGCGCGAAAAGCACTGTCTTCTGGAGTTTGGGGCAAAGGCAGCCCACCTGGCGATTGCCTTTGCCAAGATATCTGTGGCTCCGCTCTCTGCCAGTCGATCGCCGGATCTCCCGCTTCCTCTATTAGCTCTAGCTGAGGCTGTAGCTGAGGGGATGATTCTGCATCTTGTAGCTCCACAGCTTGTGGCTCCACAGCTTGTGGCTCCACAGCTTGTGGCTCCACAGCTTGTGGCTCCACAGCTTGTGGCTCTGCATTTTGTGACCCTGTATCTTGTAGCTCTACAATTTCTGGATCTGCAACTTCTGTCACAACTAGCTGCTCGCTCCCAGAATCAGCCGAAGCCTCGCTAGCTGGACGATCGGTAACGTCTGGTTCAGCCTCCATAGCGGGGTCTATCAGCGTGGGCAACTGGAGCGATCGCGGCTCCTTCTCAGGGTCAGGGAGACGCAGCAAGGGCGGCAGAGACGGCTGGGACGGACGGAATTGTAGGGCTGGCACCGTTGTAGAGCTGGGAGATACAGCAGGCTTTGCAACTGGCTCAGGTTCAGGTTCAGAAAAATCGTTGGCGATCGCCTCTAGCAGCTCCAGCAGGTCAGTTGTGACGTTAAAAGATTGGGTTGCAAGAACAGGAGGCAACTGTCCCTCTGCGGCACCGTAGAGCGCCAGTTCTCCCAAAATGAGGTGGGTTTCGCGATCGGCTGGCAGCGTCAGGGGAATGGAAAATTGCAGAGGGAGGGAGCGATCGGACTGAAGCGGCTGAGAGTCAGGCACTTGAGAGTCAGATCCTTGAAATAAAAGCTGAGTTTCATCAACTAACATTCGTGAGGTTTGCGGATCAAACAAGCGCACCCGCAGCTTGCCGCCAGAAACGGCTGTTTCTTCTAAAAGCGGGCTTTCCTCGCCTGAAGTTGGTGCCCTGAGAACTTGTCCCCTAAGAACCAGAGGCAGACCGCGCTTCACCACATAAGTCTGTTGCTCTAGCGTGATCTGGAGAGAGGAAGGGCGATCGACCCGCATACCCGGCAGTTGTTCCGCATCGGCTTGGCTGATGGGCAGGTATTCTGGCTGGGATTCTGGTTGGGATTGCAAAAAATCTTTATTTTGGGCAAGCTCTTGATCCTGGCTAATTTGTGAAGCTTCAGCCGTAGGAGATGCTTCAGAAGGAAAAGTTTCAGAAGGAGCGATCGCCAATTCTTTATCCCAGTCAGGCTCCCAATCGTCATCTGTTTCGAGATCGATCGGCAAGACTTGAAGCTGCACTCGATACAGCCAACCCTCTCCCATCATGTCTGACATGACATCGCTGCCGCAACGTAGCTCCCACTCTCCAGGCACTAGACGGGTAAAGGGAATAACCACCATCAAGCCATCTTGGTTGGTTTGGCTGAGGCGTTTTTGAGTGCGGCGCACGGGCGGCGTTTCGGCGGCGGCGTTTTGGATGACGCGGATCTCGACGGGTGTACGCACGCGGTCAGAACGAGCCACCACGCGGTACCGTCCCTCCAAAATCTCAACGGTGGGAGATTCCAGAGGGAGCCAGGAGCGATCGCCCTCTTTCTGGATGAGAAATTCCCAAAACGCCATCTAAAACCTCTAAATTAAGTCAGAACTACGAATTTCAGGACTATAAAATACGGAAACCTGCATAGGTAATAAATCGTATGCAACACCGGATCTAGCGGCGTAGGCGAATTATAAAGCATCCACTCAAACATCTAGCCTGTGAAGCCGGAATCTAGCCCAAGATGTGATGAATCAGAATAAATGCAGGACAAGTATCGTACCGTTCACGAGGCACACTTTACCACAGGATCGATTGAGGGCTACAGGATTCAGTTGAGGTTAGTAGACTCTGCTGAGGACTGTAGAGTCTGTAAGGCGGTAGAGTCTGTGAGGCATCGCCCCACGACCTAGCTCATTGTGGCTCTCAAAACTTTCCCTTTCAGAGTTTGACCCAGCCAGGGCGTGTTGCTAGACAGAGAATGGAGGGTTTGGGACGAAACCTGCCACTCTATCTGAGGATCAAAAAGTGTCAGCTCAGCAGGTTGACCCGGAGCAATTGTGGCGGGTATTTGTCCCAAGCAGCGAGCCGGATGACTGCTGAGCGATCGCCACAGGGTCAGCGCCTCCCAAGTGCCCGTTGCCACAAAGGTTTGCCACAGCAGCGGTAGAGCCAGCTCTAGGCCGATCGCGCCCGGAGGAGCTTCGGCAAAGGCGACAGTCTTTTCTTCGTAAGTGTAGGGGCTATGATCGATCGCGATTGCGTCAATTGTGCCGTCCTGAATGCCCTGAATCAGCGCTTGGCGATCGCTCGGATTGCCCAACGGTGGATCAAGCCGCAGATTGGGGTCATAGCTTTGCACATCCAGAACATCCAGCAGGAGATGCATCCAGGTCACGCTAGCGGTAATGGGCAAGCCCTGCTCCTTTGCCGAGCGAATCAGCTCAACACTACGAGCGGTAGAAACTCGCATGACGTGAATTGGCACTCCTAGCTCGGCAACAAATTCCAGGAGAGTCGCTAGAGGAGCCGTTTCAGCGATCGCCGGACTTCCCGCCAGACCCAGCCGCAGAGCTGCTACCCCGTCACGGATTACACCATTGCCCGTGATGGCAAGATCGCAGCACCAAAGGGCGATCGGCTTACCAAAAGGCTGCCCATATTCCAGAACTCGCCGGAGCAGCGCCCCATTTTGAATAGGCGAACCGTCTGCAAATCCGACGACTCCGACGGCAGCCAGTTCTGCCAGTTCTGCCATCTGTTCGCCTTTTGTCTTAGCGGTCAGCGCTCCCCAGGTATAGAGGTTAGGACTATTACCTAGCTGCAACTGGCTGTGCGATTGGCTGTGCGATCGCAGCCATTCCACGCCAGCGGGACTGTCCATAGGCGGATGGGTATCGGGCAGCAGCACCAATCGAGTAAAGCCTCCCGCGATCGCTGCCGCCCTGAGCGATGCCAAAGTCTCCCGCGACTCGAAGCCCGGTTCCCCCGAATGGCTGTAAAGATCGACCAGCCCAGTTCCCAAAACTAGCCCAGCACCCTCCTGAATGTGAGTGTGGGCGGGCAAATCTGATTCTGGAATGGCATCGGCAACGGCTGCAACCTTCCCATCTACCGCTAAAACATCGGCGATGCGATCGCAGTGGGCAGCCGGATCGAGAACTCGGATTTGTCGAAACAGTACGCTCGTCATTTCCCTCTCGTCACCCTAAAGCGCTCCTGCGGCTGTTTTGTCCAGTACGCCGCCTAGATGAGTGGTGATGTTCATGGCTTGCAGCATGGGTTTCCCGATCGTCCCCTCCTGACTCCGCGCATAGTCAATCACGCTGACGGCACCATTCCCCTGCTTGAATGTCCAGAACTGCGCTGGGCTTTGCCCCACCACATGACAGAGGATAGCTTTATTGACGGCATCATGGGCAACAACTAGGACGGTCGTGGGGCGATCGCTTCCCGTCGCTGCGCTTGCCGTAGAAGAGACGATCGCATCCCACGCGGCAGTGGCGCGTTCCCAGACCTGCTGAAGATTTTCGCCCTCTGGCATTTGCACCGTTTCAGGCGCGTCCTGCCACTGTTTCAGCAAGCCGGGATAGCCCTGCTCAATTTCTTCCTCTAGCTTGCCTTCCCATAGCCCATGGCTGATTTCCTGAAGTTCTGGCTCAAGCTCCAGAGTCAAATTGGGATGCAGCTCTAGAATAGCTTCGGCGGTTTGCTTAGGGCGCAGCATTGGGCTGGTGACAGCGCGATCGATCGGGATGGATTTCAGAAACTCAGCGACCTGCTGCGCCTGAACCTTGCCCTGGGCGTTTAGCGGCACATCAATTTGACCCTGAAAGCGCTTATCACGGTTCCAATCGGTTTCGCCATGCCGCACCAACAGCAGCCGAATACCGCAGTTTTTGCGGGGGGTAGGCAATGGCTGTCCCAAATGCCCCGTCAAATTCATGGATTCAAGCTGCACCAGTTCACCCAAGCCACCCGAAAAGTTGAGGACGCTGATGCCGCAGTTCGACTGATAGAGCGACCCATATTGCTCAATGCCCAGCCCCAGAGCCGTACTGATGAGGCAGCGGTTGATACCGCTATGGGCAATAACTAGGATGGTTTGATCTGAGTGGTGGGGCAAGACCGACTGCCAAAACTGTCGCGCCTGCTCCTGTAGCTCAACCAGCGGGTAAAGATCTATGCCGTCAGCAGCGCCCATGGTGAGTTCGTGGGGGCGATCGTTCCAGCAGCGATACTGGTCGGGGAACTGCTGCTCGACTTCCTCGAAGGTCATCCCCTCCCATTCAGACAGATTAATTTCCTTCAGCGTATCCCTAAGCTGAAGCTTGGGCGGCTGTCCCAACTGTGCCAAAATCAGCTCGGCGGTCTGCTTCGCTCTCTGCAATGGGCTACCGTAGGCGGCAGCAAACGACAAATCCTTGAGGGCAATCCCGACTTGGGTTGCTCCTGCCTGTCCAGTCTCGGTCAGATTAGACTGATCGCAGTGCCCCTGCACTCGACGCTGAACATTAAAAGTGCTTTCACCATGACGCACGAGAATAACGCGAGTAACCAGGGCTTTGTCCTCCCGATCGGCTGAATATCGGCTGAATACCGACTAAATACAGTCAGTTAAGTAAACAGTTGCAGTAAGTTGCAGTAAATTCACCAGCATTCTACCGTAGATGATCCCCATCCTTGCGCCCATTTCTCTCTATCTCGCACAAGGGCAGCTTTCCAAGCGATAATGCCAAACAGGGCAGTTTGCGGCAATAAACTTTGTGGGAAACGGGATGACTGGACAGACGATTAGACGGCTAATTCTTGGGGCAATTACGCTAGTTGTAGTAGCGCTATTGGGCACTTCTCTATTGGGCAGCCTTGGCGAGCCGCAAATCACCGATCGCTTGGAGCTATACCAGACCGACTTGCTGCTTCATGCCACGGAGCTGGGCAAAGTTGAGCCGAGAGATCCGTCGATCGCTAACGCCCCTTCAGCCAATACCTACAAGGCGCTCTTGGGGAACGATCCGCTGGGCGAAGCCGTGAAGCAGTATCAGAAAGTTCGACAATCGGCAGCGACAAACTTGAAGCAGTTTGAAACCCGACTTCAGCAGTCGAAGCCTGACTCTGCGCCCGATGTACCCGCTACTCCCGTACCTAATCGCTCCAGAAGAATTACTGATCCTCAGCAGCAGGTCAAAACTGCTATTCAGCAGCAGCGCAGCTTAATCAATCAGCTCGATTTGCGGCTAGGCATCCTGCAAGCCGAACAGGGCAAAACCTCAGAGGCGCTGACCACCTGGAAAGAGTTGGTGAATCGCTTGGGCGATCGCTCAGAACTACAGCCGCTCTCTGAAACGGCTAGAGTGCTAGACGGCGTTTGGAGCGATCCGCCCAGGCTCTTGCCCGACGCCGAACCGCTGATCCAAAAAAATTTAGAGGGCTGGTTTCGCTACAAGGGCTTGTCACGGCTGTATGAATTGCAGCAGCGATCGGATGTGCTAGCCACGCTGAAGACAGCCGAGCAAGAGGTGGCACAGCAGACGCTCATTAAGCTGGCGCTAGTTGGCACTCTGCCAGCTTTGGGAGGAGTCGCAGGACTAATTTTGCTGATTATTATGGGTATTCGCGCCTTTCGCAGTCGCTCGGCAGCACCAGAGAATCTATCCTGGGAAGTTCCCTGGACTTGGGAAACGATCGTGCAGGTGCTAGTCGTCGGCTTTTTCTTCATGGGGCAGATTGTGATTCCCCTGGTCGTGGGAGCCTTTGGCATTAGCTTTACTGCCTTTGGCACTCGCGCCAAGGCAGTTTACACCCTCACTTACTATCTGCTGATGGCGGGTTCTGGCTTAGCCGTGCTGTATTTCTCCATCAAGCCGTTCTTTCCCTTACCCGAAGGCTGGTTTCGCCTCACCGGAAAACGCAGCTGGGTTGCCTGGGGAGTCGGCGGCTATTTTGCTGCTCTGCCGCTGATGTTGATCATTTCCATTCTCAACCAGCAAATCTGGCAAGGACAGGGCGGTAGCAATCCCCTCCTGCAAATTGTGCTAGAGGAAGGCGACCCGATCGCCCTTAGCATGTTTTTCATCACAGCATCGATCGCCGCTCCTGTCTTCGAGGAAATCTTTTTTCGCGGCTTTCTGTTGCCCTCGCTGACGCGCTATATGCCTGTGGGAGGGGCGATCGGTCTTAGCGCCCTAATTTTTGCTACGGCGCACCTTAGTCTCTCGGAAGTGCTGCCCCTCACTGTTTTAGGTTCGGTGCTGGGGTTTGCCTACACGCGATCGCGCGGCTTGCTGGCTCCCATTTTGCTCCATAGTCTTTGGAATAGCGTGACGATGCTGGGCCTGTTTTTGCTGGGTAGCGGCGTGAAGTGAGGAGAAACAGAACAAGGTAGAATGCAAAGATATCCTGGTTCAAACATTCCGGTTAAAACAGCGCTATGACGATCGCCTATCCCAACGCTCCTGAACTTTCTGCTGATGACTACATTGTGGTGGGTCTAGCGACCTGCTTCATCAAGGGCGATGGCGAAGTGCATCAAGTCAAAGTGATAGAGCCAATTCCCTCTGCGGCGCTGGAGGCGATCGTCCAGGGAATCACCACCTCTTACGAGTGCGCTTGTGGTACGACGCTGGGTGCAGTTTTGCAGGGTGAAACAGCTCAGCTACCGCCTGATTTTCCGCCCGAAACGCAGTTTTGTGACGAGTTTGCCTTCCGAGCCATTGCCGCTGCCCGCACCTACAAGACTCGCCCGATCGCCACGACCCATATTCCCTTGGGCACGACCAAGACAGACCTGAATTTTTCCACCGATCGCAAGCGGGTCTTAAACTCTGAGCGCATCATTAAGACCGAAGATAACGTCAAGCAACACGCCTACACGCACCAAAATCTCTGATCTGACCAAACCCTATGCTGAAACTTTATGGCAGTGCCCGGAGTCGAGCGGCGATCGTCCAGTGGTATCTCGAAGAGCTGGGCTTGCCCTACGAGATTGTGCTGATGGATATGCAGGCAGCGGAACATCGCCAGCCGTCCTATCTTGCCATTAATCCTATGGGCAAGGTACCTGCTATTACCGAAGGTGACTTTAAGCTGTGGGAGTCAGGCGCGATTTTGCTCTATCTCTCCGAAAAGCATGATCCCTTGCTGGCAACTCCTGAGCAGCGTGCCGAAGCCGCTCAGTGGGTGCTGTTTGCCAATGCCACCCTGTCTAACGTCTTTGTCGAATCTACCAGAGAGAAGGAAACGCCGCGCCTGTTTTCGGCGTTAGATCAGATTTTTGAGCAGAAGCCTTTTCTGATGGGCGATCGCTTCACGGTTGCCGACGTGGCGGTTGGCTCAACGCTGGCATACATCCCGATGATGCTCAAGATCGGTTATGAGGGTTATGGGGCGATCGCCGAGTACGTGAAGAAAATTGTCGAGCGTCCCGCTTTTCAAAAGACGATCGGCGCAGGATTTAAGTGAGGATGTCAGGAGCTTGCTGCTAACTCCAACACTTCTGTCTCAACATAAGAATAGCCTCCCGCTGTCGTCCTTGCAGTGGACAACGGCTCACCGTCGCTCAATTTCCGCAACTGCGCCACGCTAAAAGGAGAACTCACCTTCTGCAAGCGACGAACGTACAGCAGGTTAACGTTCTCACCTGTGCTGCTTGGGGCATCGTTGTATAGCTCTCGCTCCCCTTTCTGGAGAGCTGCAATCACGCGATTAATAGACTGCTTTTCATCTTGAGACAAGTCTCTTTTGTCTCGCCAACCGACGATCTCTGCCTGGTAACGAATGGTTGCCAGATCATCTGTGATAGACAGGAATAGACGCATCGGAGATTCAACAGAGGGGACATCATCCCGCAATTTTTTGATGACGTAGCCAGAGTAAGGCTGAAGAAACAGGATCTGCTCTGGCAAGGCAGATTGTGTTTCAAGAATTTCATCCAGCACTGACGCAAAAACGCCATTAATGAACAAAGCAATAGGCTTGAGCATTCCTACATCTCCATGCTTTTAAACTTGAGAACCGAGGCGTAACCGCACTCTGATAGAATGCCCAATTCTGAACGACACTACAGCCCAATACCGAAACAGGACAGATGTTTCATCTGTCCTGTCGGTAGATTAAGAACCTATGGGAAATTGCGCTGAGTCGATCGCCTATAGCTTAGTGCCGCACTCCGGACAGAACTTGTGATCCGGCGCGTTTTCTGAACTGCAATTGCTGCAAATCACCGCTTCAGCTTGCTGCCCATGGGTTAGCTCAGGGGGTTTAGGCAATCCCACCATCTGGGCATTGCTCTTACCCGGAACCACCATGGGGTAACAGTTTTCGTCTCGCTTAACCCGGACATCCATGAGCACAGGGCCATCATGGGCTAGCATGGTGGCGATCGCATCCTGGAGCTGATCCCGGCTGCGTACTATCATGCCCTTCACGCCAAAGGCTTGAGCCAACAGCTCAAAGTTGGGCATTCCTGGCTGCATATCAGACGAAGAATAGCGTTCGCCATAGAAAGCCTGCTGCCATTGGCGCACCATCCCCTGCCAGCCATTGTTAATAATGACCGTTTTAACGGCAATCCCGTACTGCGCCAGCGTGCCCAACTCCTGGCAATTCATCTGAAAGCTAGAGTCGCCGCTAATGCAGATCACCTGCTCATCGGGAACCGCCACCTTCGCGCCCATAGCCGCAGGCATACCGTAGCCCATGGTGCCCAGACCTGCGCTAGAGATCCAGCGACGGGGGCCGTTTTTGAGAAATTGCGCTGCCCACATTTGATGCTGTCCCACATCTGTGGTGTAAAAGGCATGAGGAGCCTGACGACCCACTTCAGAAATAACTTCTTGGGGAGAGAGTTCGTCTGGGTAAATGGGCGCAACCATGGGATAGTCGTGTTTCCAGCGATCGATCCTCTTTAGCCATCCCTGCGTCTGCATAGGATCAGCACTCTTATGGTTTTCTCGATCGCGCTTCAGCATTTCAGTGAGCACCTGACGTACGTCACCCACAATCGGCACATCAGGAATGCGGTTTTTGCCCACCTCAGCCGGGTCAATATCAATATGAATGACTTTAGCGTGGGCGGCAAACTCATCTAGCTTACCCGTAACGCGATCGTCAAAACGTGCCCCCACCGCGATCAGCAGATCGCACTCAGTAACGGCAAAGTTGGCGTATGCCGTGCCGTGCATTCCCAACATGCCGACTGCCAAAGGATGATGCTCATCGAATGCGCCGATTCCCATCAGCGTCGTGGTAACGGGAATCTGATAGCGCTCCGCCAAGTCTTTAATTTCGGCGTGAGCATCGGCAGAGATAGCGCCACCACCCACATAGAGCAACGGACGCTGCGCCTGACGAATCAGCTTGAGCGCCTGCACCAGCTGCCGGGGGTTGCCCTTAACCGTCGGGCGATATCCCGGCAGTTTCACGGTTCCTGGCTCAACGGGCACATAGTCAAACTCTTCCAAGCCCACGTCTTTGGGAATATCAATTAGCACGGGGCCAGGGCGACCTGATCTAGCAATGTGAAACGCCTCTGCGACAATTCGCGCCATGTCCGCCGGGTTGCGCACGACGTAGGAATGCTTGACGATCGGCAGAGTGATTCCATAAATATCGGTTTCCTGAAAGGCATCGCTGCCGATCGCCGCACGGGGCACCTGTCCCGTAATCACCACCATGGGAATCGAGTCCATTTGAGCAGTAGCGATGCCTGTCACCAAGTTGGTCGCTCCAGGCCCAGAGGTAGCAAAACAAACCCCGACCTTGCCCGTGGCGCGCGCATAGCCATCGGCTGCGTGAGCCGCTCCCTGCTCATGACGCGCCAGAATATGCTTGACGTGCCCCGCCGCCTCCGATCGGTAGATTTCGTCATAAATCGGCAAAATGGCTCCGCCGGGATAGCCAAAAATGTGCTTCACTCCCTGCAACCGTAAGCTATCCATTAGAGCAAAGGCACCCGTTGCCCGAATGGAAGTTACAGTATGGGGAAGGGAGCCATTCTGAGTCTGTGAGCCGTTTTGAGTCAGCACACGAGCTTGAGCCGGGGCAGGAAAGACTTTACGCATAGAAGTACGCAGAGGTGAAGTACGCAGAAATGAAAAGTATGCAGAGGGCTGAATTTGTATCTATTTGCACAAATGCTTGAATACTTCAGTCTAGTGCTGAAGCAGCCGTTCTGTCTAGAATGTAGCGATCGCTGCCCTTGCTGAAGATGCAGAACAATTTCCTCAAACTCAGCTCAGAGAATGCTTTTGACAGTCTATTCTGTAAACTATTACGATATGCTCCATGTCAGGGTTTCATCATGGACAAAAGCTGGCTTACTACAGCGCTTTTTTCCTGAAGCGGTTTGCTTCTTTGGAAGCATTTTTTCAGAGTCAGGTATCTTAATGCTTTCTGTCTCCCCATCTCCTCATTCCTGCCTGTAGCATTGAGTAACTGGTTGCAAACCAGCGACTCACCCTTGATGCCTTTACTAGACACCTTAACTCAATGAGTGATCTGGAGCGCTACTACACAGTTTTAGGATTAGAGCCGGGTGCTTCTTTAGAGGAAGTCAATCAGGCCTATCGAGACTTGGCGTTTATTTGGCATCCCGATCGTATGCCTAAAGACAACGTGCGGTTGCAGGAAAAAGCTCAGGAGAAGCTCAAAGATTTAAATGAAGCGCGGGAGAAGTTGCGATCGCACCGCAGCACCAAAGCAGCGCCTCAATCTCGTCCTGCTGCTAAACCTCCTGCTGCTAAGCCTCCTGCTGCTAAGCCTCCTGCGCCATCCAGTCAGACTCATTCGCGCTCCAGCTCACAGTCCTACAATTCACAGTCCTACAATTCACAGGCTCATAATTCACAGTCTTCACAGGCTCATAATTCACAGTCTTCACAGGCTCATAATTCACAGTCTTCACAAGCCCATAATTCACAGGCTCACGGTTCATCCCACACAGTGCCACCGCGCTATCACTACTATCAACCTTCACAGCAATCTGCCTATACCTATCCCTCTGCTCAGTCGGGACAGCCACAAAGACCCTACGAATCACAGCGTCCGCCGTCGGTCAAAAAATCTCCCTCAGATTTGACAGGTGCTAACCTTAGCGGCGTTGACCTGCGCGAAAAAGACTTGTCGGGTCGGAATCTTAGTCAGGCTAACTTGAGTGGGGCAAACCTCAGCGACGCTTTTTTGCACAGGGTTAACCTGTCAGAGGCGAACCTGTCTAACGTCAACCTGTTTCGCGCCAACTTGCTGCAAGCCAATCTGACTCAGGCTAACCTGCAAGAAGCCAACCTCATTGGGGCAGATCTGAGCGGTGCCGATCTCAGCGGCGCAAATCTTAAGGGAGCCAAAATTGCGGTGGGCGATCGCCTTATGGTGAAGCTCACGGGCACCATTCTTGCGGGTGCAACAATGCCAGACGGCACGGTTCATAGTTAGATAATTGTGAATTTTGGACTCAATCCAAAATTCACAATCTATTACGCCGCTGAGGCAAACTGTGCAGCCAGAACCGATCGATAAAAGTCCTGAAGCTGTCGAGTAGCCGCCGCCCAGCCCCAGCGTTCTGCCTCCTGGCGAGCATGAGTTCGCAAGGTTTCGCGCTCTTGTGGGTTCGCCAAAAGACGACGTGTAGCAACGATCGCTCCCATCTCGTCTGTCGGGTCAAACAGGTAGCCATTGACGCTGTCTGTGACAATATCGGGGATGCCACCTGCGTTCGCAGCGATTACCGGACATCCAGCTGCCATCGCTTCCAGCAGCACTAGCCCTAGGGTTTCAGTCCGGGATGGGAAAATGAAGGCATCAGCAGATGCAAATGCCGCGCCTAAGTCTGTGCCCGTCAGATAGCCGACAAAATGAGTGGGCGTACCCGCAAAATGTTTCTCTAGCTCCGATCGATAAGGTCCATCGCCCACCAGCGCCAGTCGAGCGTTGGGAATGGCTTCTAGAACGGGCTTAATCCGATCGATCTCTTTTTCAGCCGAGAGCCGACCGACATAGAGCAGCAGCGGACTGTCTGGACTGCCTTGAGTAAGACGCGATCGCATCTCTAAACTCGCCAAATCCGGCTGAAACAGCTCAGTATCCACGCCGCGCTGCCAGACCTTCACACGTTCGATACCATGCTCCGTTAGCTCTTGCCGCATTGCTGTCGAGGTGCAAAGGTTGACCTGTGCCTGATTGTGAACCGCCTTCAGCAGTTCCCACATTACGCCCTCCAGCATTCCCAAGCCATAATGCTCCAGATACTTCGGTAAATGCGTGTGATAAGACGCAACCAGCGGCACATCCAGAGATTTGGCATAGTAGAGTCCGCCCAGCCCCAAGACCGCTGGATTAACCAGGTGAATCAAGTCGGGCTTAAACTCCTCTAGCGCCTGTCGCATGGAAGGACGCGGTAAAGCCAGCTTTAGCTCTGGATAAAGAGGAAGCGGAAACCCAGGGATACCGCAGATTTTTGCCCCCTTATACTCGCGCAGCCCGCCATCTGGTGAAAACACTAACACCTGATCGCCCAGACGCTGGAGGTGATCGACTGAATGGCTTAGCCTTGTGACAATGCCATCAACCTTGGGCAAAAAAGTTTCGGTAAAGAGGGCAATTCGCATAGGTCAAAGCGATTCCTAACTTTCTAAGGATTCTTGGATGATCGATTGGTTGAATGTTCTGATGCAAGTTTTGACGCAGGTTTGGGCAGAGTGCAGATGCCGTGAACCCCAATGGATAAAATGACGCTTCCCAGCAAAATGCCAAGCCCTTCTGCAAAACAGTTGATGCGATGGCGACTTTCGGCAGCTTCAGCGATCGCCAGATCGCGCAAAGTCGAATTGGGATCTTGCGCCAACTTTTGATAATTTCGATGGCTAGCATCCAAAGCTGCCCAGTCAGGGAATAGATAGTAGGCACTACTGCTGCCCAGAGCAATACCGGGTAGAACCACTAAAAGTAGAAGCATCCAAAGGCGTAAGTCCACGCAGATCTATTCCCCGACGTATTCTTGAGAGCCTGAATTACCCTTTCCACTTCACCTTGGGCAGGATCTGACTCTTATCCACCCGATCTTTGTACTTCATGCTGAAATTTAGCAGGGAGTCGATCAGAGAATCAGACAAGAAGTGCGGCTCCAGGCCTAAGCTCAGCAGGTTCGTGTTTTTGGCGTTAAAGTAGTGCTCTTCTTTCTCGATTCTGGGGTTTTCGATCGCGCTAATTTCAACGCCCAGCCCTAGAGAATTTCCGGCATTCTTCACCATCCGCGCCAAATCACCGACGTTAAACATTTCGGTGAACTGGTTGAAGACGCGGAATTCGCCAGAGGCTGCCGGGTTGGCGATCGCAATTTCCACGCACCGCACGGTATCCCGAATGTCGAGGAAGGCGCGAGTTTGACCACCAGAGCCGTAAACCGTGAGCGGATGCCCGATTGCTGCCTGAACGCAGAAGCGGTTCAGCGCCGTGCCGAATACGCCATCGTAATCTAGGCGATTAATCAACAGCTCATCCATGCCCGTCTCATCCGTCAACACGCCATAGACTACGCCCTGATTTAGGTCAGTGGCGCGCAGCCCCCAGATTTTGCAGGCAAAATGGATATTGTGGGAGTCGTGAACTTTGCTGAGGTGATAGAACGATCCGGGCTGCTTAGGATAAGGCAGCGTGTCTTTGCGTCCGTTGTGCTCGATCGTGATGTAGCCTTCTTCGATGTCGATGTTGGGCGTACCATATTCGCCCATGGTGCCTAGCTTCACCAGATGGCAGTCGGGGAAATGCTCATGCATGGCGTAGAGCAGGTTTAGCGTCCCCACGACGTTATTCACCTGAGTCAACACCGCGTGTTCCCGATCGATCATCGAGAAAGGAGCCGATCGCTGTTCGCCAAAATGTACCACCGCTTCGGGGGCAAATTGCAGCATGGCAGTTTTCAGAAAATCGTAATTGTTGATATCGCCCACAAACAGGTCAATGGTTTTGCCCGTCAGGTCTTTCCAGCGCTGAAGACGCGTTTGAATCGGGGCGATCGGGGTCAGTGTTTCCACACAGAGTTCCGCATCCCAATGCCGCCGAACCAAGTTGTCTAGAATACCAACTTCGTAGCCTTTATTTGACAGGTAAAGTGCGGTCGCCCACCCGCAGTAACCATCACCACCAATAACGAGGACTTTCATCAGAGTTCCGTCTGTGTACAGATTACAGATACTCAGCTCAATCTACCATTCTTGGCGACCGATTCAACCGTAAAAAGAAATAGATTAAATACTGCCTCTACTTAGGTTAATCAGGGCTTAATCTCTTGAGCCAGTGCAGCTTTCACTTCAGCATCAAAATCTGTGCTCAGAACCCTAGATAAACGCTTCAAAGTTTCACGAGAGACGGACTTTGTTTCCTCGCCCATAATTACGCTAGAGGTTTGCAACGCTCATCTCTGCCAGTGCTGCGATCGCGGTCGGTGATTTACTGCTACTCTCCACAGCCGCCTTAATTTGCTTCCCTAAATGCAGGACATCAACGCTGAGTGTTACCTACATTCATAAGATCCATGCTTGCCTCTCCGAGCAGTTCATTCCATGGGAAATGGAAGTTTCCAGCATCTGGTCATCTGAGTTTGATTAAAATTAGGATAACGTTTGTCAGGAAAGCGGCATGGCTCAGGCTCAGGCAAAATTCACAACCTTTGAGGCGTATTTGTCCTGTAGCAACGACATGGACATAGAAGGACGCTACGAGCTAATTAATGGAGAGCTAGTCGAGTTGCCACCAGAATCTAGATTGAACAGTACCATTGCTGTTCGCATTCTGCTCCTCCTTGTGGCAGCAGGTATCTCTGTTGAACTGATCCATCCCGGCAAATGCGAAGTGCAGGTGCCGATCTTACGCTCCAATGATGCCGCTAATCGCTTTCCCGATTTAGTTGTGCTACGACCAGAGCATCTGGAACTTACTCAACGGCGACTCACCATTACGCTGGATATGCCGCCCCCGCGACTAATTGCCGAAGTGGTCAGCCCTGGTAAGACCAATCGCGATCGAGATTACATCCATAAACGCGCCCAATATGCGGCGATCGGCGTTCCTGAATATTGGCTCATTGATCCGGTCGCTCAAACGGTGATGGTGCTGTCGCTGGAGGGCGAGGACTACCGAGAAATTGGCGTATTTAGTGGAGAGGACGCGATCGCCTCCCTCGAATTTACAGAGCTAAAGTTGACGGCTGGGCAGATTTTTGAGACAGAAATCTAGAACAATTGCTCTCCAAGTGGCGATCGTTTGTCTCAAAAATTGCGATCGCTGACCCAAAAGTCGTAATCGAGTACCCAGTAATCGTAATCAGGTACTCAAGAGCAGTTTTCGTCTGCCCAAGAGCCGCGATCGTTATCTCAAGAGCAATTGCCCAAAGTCTTCTACTGCTTGCCCTCTTGCTTCTTAGCACTTGAGTCTTGTTTTAGATCCTCTAAGCGCTCAGAAATCAATCGCCGCAATTTTTGAGAGAGCGAAAGTTCAGCCCAGAGGGGATTGCTTGCGTATGCCGTCTCAATCTCATCTCGCAATCCTTCAATATCAACCGTTACCCGATCGGCCACCGCTCTACTCTGCCTTTCAAAACTCTCCATAAGCTTACCCCCAGAACTCTGCATTGAGTTTAACTGATGTAGTGTGATTCATATTGCATTAGTATTAATCACACTGTAGAATCTGATGCATTAGACGGCTTGCAGCCCGCCCAGAACTTCTACAAGGAGCATTACCCATGTGGTCAGTTTGGTTATACACGCCCAGCGGAGGGCGTAAATTTATCGATCGCTTTAATACTCGCAATGAAGCAGAACACTACCGACAAAGACTGGGACGGCTGATCGGCGCACCTGAAGATGTGATTGTTTGTTTTGATCCAAATTGACGGTTGGCGCGATCGCCACCCACAATATCTGGGGATTGCCTGAGAGGGGCGATCGCTCCCTAAGCTCCAATGCTCAATTTCCCTCGTTTGCTAATTTCAGCACAGCCGCAGCGGTAGACTGAGCAACCCGAAAGTTGAGTGCATTTAGTTGGTCAAGAATAGGCGCGATCGACTCTACATGCCCTAACTGTTTTGCTTTTAGAAGCACGCCCAATGTACCTGTAAATGCGAGGTCAAGTTGACGAGCGTAATTTCTAGCAAGGGCATCGTCCAAGATAACCAAAGCATCTGGCATCATAAGGGCTAAACTCAAGACTTCGCGTTCACCTTTACCAATATTAGGAAGATCTGGCACCAAAATTGGTTCAGAGACCTGACGCAAAGTTATCCAGGAAAGAGAATCTGGATCGGGGAGAAGGACACCTTGCGATCGACCTTCAGCCAGTTCATCTGCAACAGCTTGGGGCATGATGATTTGCCCATACAAGGCTGGCAGCAGGTTGAGAAAATTGGTTTGGTGGAGGTATTGAATGGGAGAGGTGTCAGTAATGACTTCAGACACTGGCAAGATCCTCTGCCAGTTCTGCCTCCGTCAGGTGAAAGGTCTCAACGCCATAGTCAGCCAACCTGGACAAGAAGACGGTTCGCGGGATGCCCGCCAGGTTTGCAGCCGCACCGGAAGACAACCGACCGAGTTCATAGAGTTTGACAGCCGCAATGAGGAGCATCTCGCGGCTGAGGTTTTCAGGGGCAACTTGGAGGGCTTCAACAGTTTCTTCTGAAATCGATAGGGTGATGGTGTACATGGATGATTCCCTGGCAAACTCCCTTTGAACCCTAGCATAGCGTTATGAGCGGCTGCCGGAGAATTCAGATCAGTTGCTAAGGGTTGAGCAGTTCAATCAGTCCTGCCAAAGCGGAAGCGATCGCCCCTCCGCAACAGACCTCTGAGGTTTTGACAACCTTAGAGGTCTAGAGCCTGAAGAGATGGCAAGGATATAATCGATCGCAAGCCCTATTCAGACCTTGCCGGAGGAGTTGGTGTCAGAGGAAATCATCAAGCTCTTTTACTCTTATTCGCGCAAAGATCTGGATATGCGGAATGCGTTAGAAGATCACCTAGCTGCTCTCAGAGAAGCAAACAGAATTCAGACCTGGCACGATCTTGAGCTGGAAGCGGGAACAGAGTGGGAGCCAGCCATCCTCAACAAGCTCAATACGGCAGATATTATTTTGCTCTTGGTGAGTCGCAACTTTATTGCCTCTAAATACTGCTACGGCACAGAACTGAAGCGGGCGATCGCACGGCACAATGAGGGAACAGCGCGAGTGATTCCGATCATTCTCAGCTCATGCGATTGGAATCAGCCCTATGTGCCCTTTAGTAAGTTAAATGTTCTCCCCACTCATGCTAAACCCATTAAGAGCTGGGCAGATCCAGATGATGCATTCACGATCGTGGCTCAAAAAATCCGAGAAACGGTAGATCAGCTAATAGCCAAAAAACAGGCTGAGCAACAGGCTTTGGGACAGGAAAGACTGCGCCAAGAGCAACTGAGACAACAGCAGGCAGCAGAGGCAGAGAGGTCAGAGCAGCAAGAACTGGAGCGACAGCGGCTCGCCGCCGATGACCTGAAATCCGATCGCAGCATCGACTACAAGCCATTACGAGATCTGCTGAAGACAGGTAAGTGGAAAGAGGCAGACGAGGAAACGGCGAAGCGGATGTTGGAAGTCGCGGGGCGACAAGGCTGGCTGCGAGTCGAAGATATCCAGCAGTTTCCCTGTACTGATCTCCGCACTATCGATCAACTCTGGGTGAAGTATGGCGATGGTAAGTTTGGCTTCAGCGTCCAGAAGAAAATTTGGCAAAGGTGCGGTAGCCCACAAGAGGACAATAAACAGTGGAAGAAGTTTGGAGTAGAGGTGGGATGGCGATCGAGAGGAATAATGGGTATGGGGTCGAGTTGGATCAGATACAGTGATGTAACTTTTGACACCTCTGCCCCAGAGGGTCACCTCCCGTTGTGGGCTAATGTTGGGAATGATGGGGTTTTGTTTGGGTTTTGTTTGGGTGGAAGGCTGGCGTGGGTAGGGTGTAGGGTGGTGGGATACCTCTTCTCGCGCACAGACTTGTAGGCTTTAGCACGAGCCAGTCCTAGGCATTTCTGAAGATTTGTAACTACGCTTCTTTTACACGTCAATCCTCCTTTTCAGCGTTCGCGTAGCGTGTCTTGACTCTCCGATACCTGGCACTGCTCTCTTTTTTCTACCCTGGCGAAAATTCTGGTATATCCAATTTGGCACTCATAAATTCTGGATTCAAGCAGTTTGCCAAAATGAAGGTTCGGGCGACGGCTTGAATCTCGCCACTAGCTCACATATGGCAATATCTCTCGACACTGCGATCGCGTTAGGCGAAACTTGCTACTGTTGCAGCGCATAATGATCCCCCCTAACCCCCCTTAAAAAAGGGGGGAACCGAGCTGAAATTCTCAAAATTCTCCCTTCTATACTCAAAATCCCCCTTTTACACTTAAAGTCCCCCTTTTTAAGGGGGATTTAGGGGGATCATCTCCCAAAGTTGCCGACACACATCCTCAAAATTGTCCATCACCTGATCATTGGTGAACCGTACAACTCTCAACCCATAGCCTTCTAAAACTCGCGATCGCTCTTCATCATAGGCTTGACCTTCCTCCGTAAAGTGACCTGCACCATCCACCTCGATCACAAGTTTCAAGGCTGCGCAATAGAAGTCCACAATAAATCGATCGATGGGGCGTTGACGCAATACTCGTAGTGGAAAAGTTCTAAGACAGCTTTGCCAGAGTTTTTTCTCTGCAGGGGTAGGGTTTTGACGCAATTCTTTTGCTTTAGCAATCAGTTGAGGATGATAAGGAAGATGAAAGTTAGCGATGTTGGGGTTTTGCATAGAGTCCCTTCACTCTTTGTTGAAAAGCTAGTGCTGTTAGAATTCCATCCGATCCCCCCTACCCCCCCTTAAAAAAGGGGGGAACCGAGCTGCAATACTCAGAATTCCCCTTTTTGCAACTAAAATTCCCTCTTTTACACTCAGAACCCCCTCTTTACACTCAAAGTTCCCCTTCTTAAGGGGGATTTAGGGGGATCATTCCCAAGACTCCTATACAACCTAGGTTCACAGAAACCTCAAACTTCAGTCTAAAAGATGATCCGAGAAGCACTAAATTCCCTGCAACTTGAAAAAATGCCCAATTAAATAGAGCGATCCACAAAGAACGATCGCCGATTCAGCTTGCCTATCTAACGCAGCCGCATTCAACCCCGCCAGTACATCTGGGTAAATCTCACAATGCTTCAGATTAGGACAAACTTCCTGTGCCAAAGTCGCCAGCTTTTCCAAATCCACAGGCAAATGCTCCGGTACAGGCACCAAGTAAAGAAAATCTCCTGGACGCAGCAGTGCGGCAAAGACATCGGCATGATCTTTGTTGGCGATCATGCCCATCACCCAATGAACTGAAGCTTTGCCCTGCCGATCGAGATACTCCCGCAACACCTCAGCCCCCGCTGGATTATGTGCGCCATCAATCAGAATCTTTTGCCCTTGCCAGTCATACCATTGCAGCCGACCTGCCCAGCGCGTTTTCGCCATGCCTGCCGCAATCTGCGCCTCTGAGATCGACCAGCCTTGGGCTTGCAAGATCTGAAGCGTGGCGATCGCCACCGCCGAGTTAATGAGCTGATGCGCTCCTAACAGCGGTAGCGGATACCGGATTGTCTCTGAGCCGCTGCCGTACTCAGCCCAGCCCTCATCTGCCTCCTGCGAAGGCTGCACCCAAACGGCAGGACAGTCCAATTCTGCGAGGCGCTGATGCAGCATGGTGGCAGCGATCGGCGGCTGGGGTGCAATCACTGCCGGACAGCCCGGTTTCAAAATTCCTGCTTTCTCGTAGGCAATTTTGTCTAGCGTTGGACCGAGCCGCTGCCAGTGCTCAAGGCTAAGGGAGGTGATGACGCTGACGAGAGGGCGATCGCACACATTCGTGGCATCTAGCCGACCGCCCAAACCCACCTCCATCACGGCAATATCTATCTGCTGTTGGGCAAAGTACAGCCAAGCCGCCGCCGTGATCACCTCAAATTGAGTGGGGGAAGAATGGTTGGGATCGATCGCTCCAATCACCTTTTGCAGCAGCTCCTCTAGCTCAACGGCAGCAATATCTTGACCGTTCAGGTTGATTCGCTCACACCAGCTCACCAGATGGGGCGAGGTGTAGCGTCCCACCCGATAGCCCGCCTCCGCCAGCACAGACGACAGGTAGGCGCAAACCGAGCCTTTGCCGTTGCTCCCGGCAACATGCAGAATTGGCACCTGGCGCTGCGGATTACCCAACGCCTCTAGAAGCCGTGTGATGCGCTCTAGACCTAGCTCTACGCCGAAATGGGTAAAGCGATCGAGCAAATCATCCACGCCCGTCAAGACAGGATTTTTAGAGGCATCGGGCAGGTTCACCATGCTACAAGTTCACTAGGCTACAAGTTCACCAAGCTACAGGTTCAAGTCCGTCACGGCTCCCAAGCTGCTCGAAGAAACCAGCTTGGCGTATTTTGCCAACACACCTCGATTGTAGCGAGGCTGCGGCGGCTGCCACTGGGCACGGCGTTGAGACAGCTCTGCATCAGGCACATTGAGCTGGAGCAGACGGGCATCGGCATCGATCGTCACAGAATCTCCTTCTTGCACAAGGGCGATCGTTCCTCCCACAAAGGCTTCGGGGGCAACGTGCCCTACCACCATGCCGTAGGTGCCGCCTGAGAAACGTCCGTCTGTAATGAGTCCCACGGAGTCGCCCAGCCCCGCGCCGATAATTGCCGAAGTGGGAGCCAGCATTTCCCGCATTCCGGGGCCGCCTTTAGGGCCTTCGTAGCGGATCACCAACACATCTCCGGCTTTGATCCGTCCAGCGAGAATGGCATCTAGACAGGCTTCTTCCGATTCAAACACCCGTGCAGGACCCGTGATCTTGCGGATCTTGATGCCCGTCAGCTTGGCAACAGAGCCTTCTTCGGCAAGGTTGCCCCGCAGAATGCCCAAGTGCCCTTGAGGATACATGGGGTTGCTCCAGGGGCGAATTACGTCCTGGTCGGCAGAGGGCTGCTCTGGTACAGGCGCCAGCAGTTCGGCGATCGTCTGTCCTGTAATCGTCAGCGCATCGCCATGCAGCAAGCCATGCGCCAACAGCATTTTCATCACCTGGGGAATGCCGCCCGCTTTATGCAAATCAGTTGCCACATAGCGTCCAGAAGGCTTTAGGTCACACAAAACCGGAACTCTGGCTCGAATGGTTTCAAAGTCGTCCAGCGTCAGGGGTACGCCGACAGAATGGGCGATCGCCAGCAGGTGCAAGACAGCGTTTGTCGAGCCTCCCACCGCCATGATCACCGAAATGGCATTCTCAAACGCCTTGCGGGTAATGATGTCTCGCGGCAAGATCTGCTTGCGAATTGCATCCACCAGCACCTCGCCCGATTTTGCTGCGCTGATGGTTTTCTCCTCATCTTCTGCCGCCATCGTCGAAGAATACATCAGGCTCATGCCCATTGCCTCAAAGGCAGAGGACATGGTATTTGCCGTGAACATGCCGCCGCAGGAACCCGCCCCCGGACAGGCGTTTTGCTCAACGGCAGTCAGCTCCGTTTCATCAATTTTGCCCGCGCTGAACTGACCGACTGCCTCAAAGGAACTCACCACCGTCAGGTCACGCCCATTGTAATGTCCTGGCTTGATGGTGCCGCCGTACACGAAGATTGCCGGAATGTTCATTCGCGCCATGGCAATCATTGCCCCCGGCATGTTTTTGTCGCAACCGCCGATCGCCAGTACGCCATCCATGCTCTGTCCGGTGCAAGCCGTCTCGATCGAGTCAGCAATCACATCCCGCGACACCAGGGAGAACTTCATGCCCTCAGTGCCCATCGAGATACCGTCGCTGATGGTGATGGTGCCAAACATTTGCGGCATTCCTCCCGCTGCTCGGACGCTGGCTTCTGCCCGTTTTGCCAGTCCATCAATGCCCATGTTGCAAGGCGTAATCGTGCTGTAGCCGTTGGCAATGCCGACGATAGGCTTGGTAAAGTCTTCATCCCGGAACCCGACGGCTCTAAGCATGGCTCGGTTGGGCGATCGTTGTACGCCTTGAGTCACCGCTCGGCTCTTGAGATTTTCAGACTTGTTCGACCCATCAGACCGATCAGACATGAGTGTTCCTTCCTATCGCGCTAAACTCACCATTCTTGGCAGGGGATGCTATTCATTATTCTGCGATCGCGCCCCCTTCTCACCTTACAATTTAATCTTCTCAGAATCCGATCGCTCAAACTCAAGTAATGTTTGCAGCCTATTGCCTGCTCTACCTATTGCCTGCTCTATTTGTGAGAAGACCTGCCTCTGAATACCTTGAAGTAAATATCTTGAAGGTTTATCCATCCACAACTCTAAGATGAATACACATCAAGAGCAATTCTCTTAATCTAGGGCAATCTAAGCTCACATCAGATTTTTCGCTGCAATCGCGATTGCGGCAGTTCTGGATTAGCCATCGTTACCCATCCTGAATCAGTCGTTCACCCAAAGAGTTGACAACCCATGTATGTTGAGGAGCTGCTAAGCCGCTATGCCGCAGGAGAAAGAGAGTTTCAAGAGATCGCTTTAGTCGGCGTCAACTTAAGCGGCAAAGACTTAAGGGGCATTAGCTTTCGCCGAGCCGACTTAAGCCAAGCTATTTTGAGAGGGGCAGATTTAAGTTCGGCAAACTTGCGTGAGGCGAAGCTCGTAGGCACAGATCTAAGCCAATCGACCTTGGTGGAAATCAACCTCATTAGCGCTGATTTAAGTCATGCCAATCTCTATGAATCAGATCTCAGTCGGGCTGGACTGCGTAGCGCTCGGTTAATTGCTGCTAATCTGAATCGCGCCCATCTGCCAGAAGCAAATCTGGGCGAGGCGAACTTTAGTCAAGCAAACCTGTATGAAGCCAACCTCAGCTATGCCAGCCTCCACCGCGCTAAGCTAATCGGCGCAGATCTGACTAGAGCTATTTTAGAAGGGGTAAATCTCTCCAACGCCATCATGACGGGTGCTATTCTAGAGGGCGCAAATTTGATGGGTGCCGTCATTCATGGTACCAACCTAGAAGCAGCCGATCTGCGGGAAGCAGACTTAAGCCGTGCGCGAATCATCAGCTCTAGTCTAGTGAATGCCAACTTGGGGCGAGTCAACGGCAGAAACGTTAACTTAAGCTGGACTTCTCTACGGGGCGCAAATCTGCGGCGGGCAAACCTCTATCGGGCAAACTTAAGCTGGGCAAACCTGAGCGAGTGCGACTTGAGCGAAGCCGTTTTGATTAGCGCCAACATTAACCAAACGAACTTAAGCAAAGCGGATTTGACGGGGACAATCATGCCCAGCGGCGCAACTCACGAGTAGTTGAGTCATAGCCTCAAAGTGTAATGATTTTCTGTTGCTGGGGTTTTGCCCCAGCAACAGAAAATCATTACACGAGTACAAGCTATAAAAATGGGTTGCCTGGGATTCGAACCCAGGACCGATCGGTTAAAAGCCGAGTGCTCTACCACTGAGCTAGCAACCCAAAGCATTTAGTCAGGCTGAATCAATCAGACCGAATATCAAGTTAACACATGAAACGCCTCCTGTGATAAAAACGGCAGAAGAAATTCTTTGAGCTTTTTAATCAGCGATCGTTCAAGCCTATTCTTTTGCCTAATTTTGGCAATTTTTGCCTAATTTCGGTGGTTATTGTTGTAATGCACCAGCGCCCCTGCCCATTGCAGCTTTTCCCGCAGGGTTTGGTAGTACGAGTAGTTCTCTCGCAGCAAGATAAACTCAGCCGATCGCTCGGCAGTGCGAATATCCACCCGCTGTCCGGGCCAGATGGCAGTTGCCAGCACCCCATCCATCCACAGCTTTGTGTTTAGCTCTTGATCGGCAAGGGGCCAGATGCTGACGACTGAACCGGGCGGCAAGACGATCGGGCGGCTAGAAAGGCTGAGGGGGCAGATGGGGGTAATAATCAGGGCATCCATGCCGGGATGGACGATCGGGCCGCTTGCCGACATGGTGTAGCAGGTAGAGCCTGTGGGGGTTGCCACCAGCAAACCGTCGCCTTGATATTGATCTACGACCTCTCCGTCAATCTCCATTTCCAGAAACGAGGTGATCATGCGATCGGCTGAGGCGGGCTTGATGCACATTTCGTTGAGCGCCAGGTAGCGATCGCTCATCGGCTCCCGGTTCTCCCGAATGCCCTCAAACGTCATGGCTTGTAGCATCATCCGGCGCTGAATGGCAAAACGATCTTCGGCTAGGCGATCCCATACCTGCTGGGAATCTTTTAGAGCTTCGGCTGGCTCCGTCAAAAAGCCCAAATGTCCGCCCACATTCACGGCCAGAATCGGAATGCCCTCTGGTGCCAGATGCCGCGCTGCTGCTAATGCCGTGCCGTCTCCCCCCAACACCAGCGCAAAGTCGATTGGCTCATGCACCGAAGCCAGAAAAACCGGGTAAGGGTTGTCTTTTGCTCCGCTAGGTCCCAGCAGAACTCGACAGTTGCGGCTTTCTAGCTCTGTGGCATATTGCTCAGCGCAGCGACGGCTGTGAGCGTCCCCTGCTTTGTGAATGATGATGACTTGATTGAGGTTCACAGTTGAGAGGGTGGAGGACAAGAAAATAGTAAGGAGATGTCCGATCGCCAGACTTCTTACTACCATTTCACACCTAAATGTTACAAAGTTGCCACAGTTATAAAGTTGCCACAGTTATAAAGTTGCCACAAATAAAATGTCTGGAAAGGGCACGCTTAAGTTAACCGCTAACGCGATCGCTACCTTCAAGCTAGTTCATCGCTTCAGATGCAAGAATTGAGATCAATGCGATCGTCTCCTGTCGCTGTCCTTAAGCCGCCTGTCTATGAATGCCGAATTAACAGAGCCGCTCCTACAAAGATTTTTGGTCGTGGACGATCATGAAGCAATCCTGGCAGGCACGATCCCGGCACTTCAGGCAAGATACCCTACGGTTGAAATTCTGACGGCAAAACATCGCCAGTCGGCAGAGCAGCAGGTCGCTCTCTATCGTCCTGATTTGGCAATCATCGACCTTAGCTTGCCGGAACTGCCCCATGCTGTTCCCAACACTGAAGTGGGAATTCAGCTATTGCAGGCGTTGATGCATACTCATCCTGCCCCCAATCTCATGGTACTTAGCACCAATATTAAGCCGTTAGTGCGGCTGAAGCCCGCCATTAATGCTTACGAGGGAGGCTTTGCGGCGATCGATAAGTCTCTACCCATTCGGGAAATGTTGAAATATGTGGATTTGGCGCTCAGAGGCTCCATTTATCTTCCCTCAGAGGTGCGATCGCGTCCCGAATTCGATCGCCGCTGGCTGGAGGTGCTGAGACTGAAGTTTCAGGAGGGTCTATCGGAGAAAGCGATCGCAGAACAGATGAAAATTAGCGATCGCACCGTTCGCAATTACTGGATCAGAATTCAGGATGCGCTGAATGTGTATGATCATCCCCATAAGGATCTGCGCGTTCAAATTGAGATTGCTGCTCGAAAAGCAGGTCTGCTGAACTGAGCTGCCTGACTAGCTTGCCTACTGAGTCAAAAATTGTGCAAGTCATTTGGAGAAAATTTAGACAGCAAGCCATCCTTTGGCGGGAAGTGGTTTTGCCCGGTGTTTTGATCGTTGCCTTTGTCGTTCTCGCTCGCTTGACAGGGTTATTGCAAGTTCAAGAGTGGATGGCGCTAGACCTATTCTCTCGACTGTGCCCCGCTGCAACCGCCGAATCGCAGGTCGCGATCGTGGGCATTGATGAAGCTAATCTCAGGGCGGTGGGAGAGTTTCCAGTCTCAGATGAAAAGTTAGCCAGAGTGCTTAGCATTCTCTCTGAATATCAGCCTAGCGTTATTGGTCTTGACCTCTATCGAGATGTGCCTGTCGCGCCGGGACACGATTCACTGATTCAGGCTTTTCAAACGATTCCTAACATTATTGGGGTTGAAACCGCACTGAACTCGCAGGCAAGTATGAATATGCGACCTCCGGCACAGCTGCCGCCCGATCGCGTTGGCTTTACTGATGTAATTGTGGATGACGATGGCAAGCTGCGTCGGATTATCCTCTCCAGTCCAGTCACAGGAGCAAATTCAACACAGGTAAAATATTCGTTTGCTTTCCGTTTGGTGCAGCGATCGCTAGCAGCCCAAGGCATTGACTTTAAGCCCAGCACTCAGCTAGGTTCAGTTCAGCTCCAGCGTTTTCGACCCAATTCAGGCAGCTACATTCAGGCGAACGCCAGCGGCAATCAGCGAATGCTGAATTTCTGCGCTAGTCAAAAGCTGTTCCGTAGCCTTTCCTTAACGGATGTGTTGCAGCGAAACTTTAAGCCCGAATGGGTGCGCGATCGCATCCTCATTATCGGCATGGCGGCTTCCAGCGTTAAAGATATCTTTTTCACTTCAGCATTACGAGAAACGCTCTCGTCCCGTGCATCCGGCAACCCCTTTCCTGCAACCCAACTCATTTATGGAGCAGAGGTTCAAGCCTATGGTGCCGATCAGTTAATGCGCGAGGTGTTAGAACAGCGATCGGCGCTGAGATACTGGGGGGATGGCTGGGAGTATCTTTGGATAATGAGCTGGGGATGCCTGGGTATTGCGCTGGGTCTGGTCTTGCAATCTCCTTGGAAAAGCCTTCTGAACATTGTGATCGCGATCGCGGGTCTGATCGGCGTTTGTTTTCTCGGCTTGCTAATGGGCTGGTGGATTCCAGTCGTGCCCGCTGGAATAGCTTTAGGCAGCGCGGGGCTAGTGACGGCTTTTTTCGATCGCGATCTCAGGTTTGAGCTAGTCCAACGCCGTAAAACAATCGATCGAACTTACGAATCGGTTCATAACGGCCCTTTGCAACACCTTGCCGTGATTTTGAGGGAACTAGGAGAGGACGTTTCATCCCTGCGATTACGGCAAGAGCTGCAATCTTTGAATCAAGAGTTGCGCAGTATTTTTGAACATATGCGCGAGGAGGCATTGACTCGAAGCGATCGCTTTTATCTTAATGACAACCGGATTCTCGATCTGCAAGCTCCTATTGCTGAGCTGCTTTATCAGGTTTATGATCACACGCTGAAGCTAGAAGCTCCTGGATTTGCAGAGATTCAGACCTATATTCCCCCTGATTTTGATATGTTGAAAACCCATCACTTCAGCGCTGAGCAAAAGCGCGGACTCTGCCTCTTTCTGCAAGAGGCACTCTGGAATGTGGGCAAACATGCGATGGGAGCAACTCGGCTAGATGTCATGTGCCTTGTAGAAGCAGAGACTTATGTTCTGCGAATTACTGATAATGGGTTTGGCACTAACTCGACTCACGAAGGTCAGGGAACTCGACAGGCAAAGGCGATCGCTTGGGAATTAAGGGGATACTATCGTCGATATCACAATTCACCTCAAGGGATTAGCTGCGAACTAATTTTTCCTGTAAAAAGAGGCTGGTTTAGATAATTTTATTAAATGTAAAAGTTAGATTTAGGATGACATTAGTTCACCCTTAACTTAGAGACTATCTTTTCCCCCTAAAAGAGTGAGGAGAAATATAGTGGGTATCACAGAGCAACTCTGTAATACCTTTTCTAGTGGGAGTCATTAACTCATGAAACGATTGTTGCTGTTTGGCTTGTCTGCATTTGTGGCAGCAAGCGCTATGATTTCTCCTGCGAATGCTCAGATGACTGGAGTAAACGCTGAATTTCCAGATACATCGGCTGCTTTAGGTATGCAGGTAACGCCTTTTAATCTCGTGTTCTTAGCGTATCAAGGTTTCTTTGAAAGTGAAGGAATTTCGATGGCAGCTAATTTAATCAATGGGTATGATGCAGGTCAAATTACTGCACAGGATTTGGTTGAAGCCGCTATTAAAATGAATCGATTGTCTACAGAAACGCTGAGCGATCGAGGCTATTTATCTGCCGTCACAAGACAGTTGAATGCGCTGAGCGAAGACTCAGACTAGCTCCATTCGCGGCGTTACCCAAAGCATATTCTAGATACCAGCCTAAAAGGATATATTCACAAAAAGGATATATTCACAAAGCGGTTAGTATTTGCGGTGTTTTGGCAGACGCGTCTGGCGAAACGCAAACGACTCAAAATCTGCTGCCTGTGATGCGTGGGTTAGGATTAGTCCTACGATCTTTTACGGTCAATTTCAGCAACGTTCAGACCCTGTTTGATGGATCTGGTGCGTCAGCTGACGAATAAACTCAGATGATGAACAAACTCAGATGCGTCGTTTCGATCGCTTCCTGCAAGAGCTAATTTGGATGTTGGCAGTCCCCATGGGGTAATGATTTTTTGTGGTGTGGGCTTTGCCCACACCACAAAAAATCATTACCCCAATACCACCACCTGGATGTCAACAACACTCCGATCCAGGCGGAGAAAAGTCAACCTGAATCAGTAGAGACAGCATTCCTGTACAAAGAAACGTAGAATTCTTGTGCAGGAATGCTTTTCTAATTTCTTCCTCATTATTTACTCATTAATTGATGCCAAGATTAACGGGTATAAATGCGAGCCTTATCGGGAGCAAAAGATAGTGAACATGCGTTTTGGCTTTATTCTAGGCTTATTTTCTTTGGCGATCGTTAGCTGCACAAGCAATGCTGCTGTAGAACAGTCCAGTAGCCCTGTAGAGCAGATGAGTCCAATTGCTTCGAGTCCTGCATCCTCACCGATCGCCCTTGATTCTGAGTCATCTCAGGTACTGAAGACGGGCATGTTTGCTTCTGGAGAACATCCTACTCAAGGCGCTGTTCGTCTGGTGAGCCAGGATGGTAAGTTTTTTCTAGAGCTGGATCAAGCATTTACAACTTCCAGTAATGGCCCTGATTTAGTCGTTATATTGCACCGCTCTAGCGATGTTTTAGGTTCTACCCAGCCTCCTGCCTTTCCTATTCAAGAGGGAGAGTATGTGGTGCTTGCTCCGTTAGAAAAGTTTAGCGGTGCGCAGCGCTACGCCATTCCTGACACTGTCGATCTGGCAGACTACGCATCTGCGGCGATCTGGTGTCGCCAGTTTAATGCGACGTTCGGTGCCGCATTGCTGCAATAGTGGAAGTGCAAAAATACGCAGTATGGGTGACTTCAAGGACAAATCTGTTCCGAAAGGTGGACTCTCACACTTTCTTAAAGTTAATTTGTCCCTCAATTGAGCAATACTGAATCGAGTAGAAATCCAGTATAAAAGTCTAGCAGCGTGAAGTTTGCGAGAATCTGCCATGACCCTTCCTGCCGTATTTAATCCGTCAACCACTCACTTGAGTTGGAGCGATCGCTATCAGCAAGTCCGATCGTGGAGTGAAAAGATCTGTCAACCTTTGGAGACAGAAGATTATGTGATCCAGACTATGCCGGATGTGAGTCCTCCGAAGTGGCATCTAGCACATACCACCTGGTTTTTTGAAACATTTCTGCTGGTGCCCCATCTCCCAGGCTATGAGGTCTTTCATCCTCGGTATGGCTACTTGTTTAACTCTTACTATGAAACGATCGGACAGCGCCATCCTCGTCCACAGCGAGGTTTGCTTTCTCGTCCGACTGTGCCAGAAGTCTACCAATATCGGGCTTATGTGGATGAAGCCATGAAAGCGCTTTTGAAGGAGATAGGCGATCGTCCAGATCTGAAGCCACTTGTGGAGCTGGGTCTGCACCATGAGCAGCAGCATCAAGAACTATTGCTGACTGACATCAAGCACATTCTTGCCCTCAATCCCCTGCGCCCGACCTACCGAGCTGACTTGCCAGACTCCCCTCCGCCTACTGCCATCACCGATCGCTGGTTAGATTATCCGGGTGGGCTGTATGCGATCGGTCACGATGCAGAGGGTGAAGACTTTGCTTTTGATAATGAAAGTCCGCGTCATTCGGTCTACCTGCAAGATTTTTGGCTGGCGGCTCGGCTGGTGACTAATGGAGAATATCTGGAGTTTATGCAGGCTGGCGGCTATTCTCAGCCAGAATACTGGTTGGCAGAAGGCTGGGCGCTGGTTCAGGCTCAAACCATTCAGGCTCAAACCATTCAGGCTCCTCTTTACTGGGAGTTAATTGAGGGTCACTGGTGGGTTATGACGTTGGCAGGGTTACGTCCTCTTAACGAGCATGAACCCGTTTGCCATGTCAGCTTTTACGAAGCAGATGCCTACGCCCGTTGGGCAGGAAAACGGCTCCCAACGGAGGCAGAATGGGAGGTGGCAGCAGCGCAGGTGCCCCTAAACGGCGACTTTCCAAACGGCAATTTATTGGAAAAGGAACGGCTGCATCCGGCGGCGGCGATCGCTACTACAAGACCCGATCAGCTTTTTGGTGATGTTTGGGAATGGACGCAAAGCGCCTATCTGCCCTATCCCGGCTTTAAACCTGCTGCGGGAGCAGTGGGGGAATACAATGGCAAGTTTATGTGCAATCAAATGGTGCTGCGCGGGGGATCTTGTGTTACCCCTGCTGATCACGTTCGCGTGACCTACCGCAACTTTTTTCCACCTGCGACCCGATGGCAGTTCAGCGGCATTCGCTTAGCGCATTCCTGAGCCTTGCAACTTTAGCCCTTTAAAAAAGCCCCTCAAAAAGTGGTAGTCCCCCAAAGGTAATGATTTTTTATGGTGTGGGCAAAGCCCACACCATAAAAAATCATTACCTGAATACCATCCAAGAAGCAAACAATACCTCACCGCTGAGAACGCGCAAATGACTCTAACTTTTGATCCCATTATTCAGTTCTATGACCTGCAACCGGAAATAGATGACTTTCGTACCTCTGTGTTGCAAGGTTTGACCCAGCCACAGAAGGCGATCGCCCCTCAGTTTCTCTATGACAAGCGCGGCTCAGAACTCTTTGATGCCATTTGCACCTTGGAGGAGTACTATCTCACCCGCACTGAAGTCAGGATTTTGCAAGAGAATGCTGCCGAAATTGCTAAGCTGATTGGCGATGGCGTACTGATTGAGTTTGGCAGCGGCAGTAGTCAGAAGGTGAGGATTCTTTTGAATGCCGCGCCTCAAATCAAAACCTATGTGGCGTTGGATATTTCTAAGCAGCATTTGTGTGAATCCTGCACGAACTTAATGCAGGACTACCGCCAGCTAGAGACGATCGCTATTTGTACTGACTATATGCGATCGCTTCATCTCCCTCATCTTCCCTCTCTGCAAAACCAATACAAAGTTGGGTTCTTTCCCGGTTCCTCGATCGGTAACTTAGAACCGGATGAAGCCCTTACATTCCTTAAAAAAACGGCTGCTATTCTGGAGTCTGGGGGCTTGCTGATTGGCGTAGACCTGAAAAAAAGCAGGGAAATTTTAGAACCTGCCTATGATGACGCTCAAGGTATCTCTGCTGAGTTTGCTTTAAACCTGCTGGCGCGTATTAATAGTGAGCTAGGAGCTGATTTCAATCTGGATCAGTTTAGCTATCAGGCGCACTATAACCCGATCGGTCGAATCGAAATGCACATTGTCAGCCTTAAGGAACAGGTGGTACACCTCGACGGCGTTGAAATTCATTTCTACGAGGGAGAAAGGTTGCGAACGGAATATTCCTACAAGTACACGATCGCAGAATTCCAGACACTTGCTACCCAAGCAGGCTTTCAGCCCAAGTGCGTCTGGACGGACACAGAGCAGCTTTTTAGCGTTCATTACTTAACGTTGTAGCTATTTCAGCATTGCTGATTTCATAGCCAGATCAAGCACTGCCTGATTCTTAATCGCCTAGGCGATTACCTCTAGTTCTACTTACGCTTAAGCCTTTCTTGTTTCTGCTTAAGCGTAAGTTGGTTTTGCTGAAGCATTCATAAGTTTCACTTACGCATTTCCGGCTTTTGCTTAAGCATTGTTGGATATTATTAGAGCGTTTATCGATCTCGCTGAAGTATTCATAAGTTTCGCTTAAGCGTTTCTGGCTTTTGCTTGAGCGTCTGCGGCTTTTACTTAAGCATTTGCAGCTTTTGCTGAAATATTGACCTTAGCTCGACTTTATCCAATTTTAAGGTAAGACCTTATCTAACTCTAACGGAATACCTGGAACATAGACGATCGATTGCACCCTACGCAATTAATACCAATTTGAATAGGAACCGCGACAGATCCCGGTACGGGCTTGGCAATGCCAAGCCCCTTCTGAGGTTCGATGTGCCCACAAATTCGTTTAAATCGGTATAGCTTCTGATTGTTTTTCTACAAATTAACAAGATGTAGGGTGCGTTGCGATCGAGTAAACGCACCGTCAAGATTCGTACCGCCCATTCTTCCTGTCATTGTTGCCACTCCCAGTCTGACTGATAGATCCCCTGGTTTATAAATCGATGCACCGTCGAAAATTTCCATTCTGTGGGTTTTTGGCATAGTTGATGCCGCACGGGATTGTAGTGAATATAGTTGCAACGCCTCGTTACATAGGTTTTTATTAAACGCAGACGGGTTGATAGATCGTGGTCATCGGGTAGCAAGGTCAACAGACAGTGGAAATGTTCCGGTAATACGACAAAGGCATCGATCTGGAAGGGATGCTTTTCTCTCACTTGGTTGATGGCGGTGCGTAAGGAGTGGCGAGCAATGTCACGACACAACCCAGGATAGCGTTGATAGGTGATTTGAGTGATGAAGTAGGTTCCGCCACTCCCGGTCTTCGATAATTGGACATGAGGACTTCTACGCGCGAGGGATGGCGTTAGAATTCCCATAAAAATGGTGCGTTTACTATGCAGCAACGCACCCTACTGAACTGCTTTGAGTGAACTTTTATTTAGCTTGACAACTTAGGATTTCTTGGTAAGCAATGTAAGTAATTCTTTAATGATAGTGCTAACATCATCTTTCGATATATCAAGGCTACTTTCAGAATTTCCCTCCACTGAAACAGGTGCATTAATGAATTTAGATATGATTTGTCCTCTGGTTGAAATATCTGATTCAGCACCTTTATAAGCAACATAAAAACGTCTTACTGCAAGATCATCTTGTTGTGCCCGCAGCATTTCTTGATAGTTGTTACGATAAAGGCTAGCTGCATATCGCAGTAATGCCAAAAAGAAAGATGAAACAATAAGACTCAGTCCAAGTCGCTTTAAAACCTCTGCTGTTTGAGCCTCAGATTTTCCTAGAGATTCATTAACATCTATCATCAAATTATTTAATTTTCCCAAAGAAGCTTTTAGGTTTGGAATAGCTGCTTGCTGCTTATCTAGAAAAAGCGAAAGCCTGAAATTTAAATCTTCTAGAGCCTTATGATATCCTTTGTCGTTATCATCTTGTGAAGTAAAGTTATTTTTTGTTTCTTTAAGTTGATTAGAAAAAGCTACAATATCTCCCGTTTCTCTAAGCTCACTAATCAACACTTTTACCCTTTCTGCAATATTCTGATTTGGTTCACTAGTTTTTGTACTTTCCAAATCAGCAATTGATTTTCCGATAATCTCTTTAAAAGTAGCATTGTCATAATAGGCTGGAAGCAGTAAGTTAATGTCACGAGAGATTTGTGCTGTCTCAGTGTTTATTTGAGCAAGGGTACGTGGAGTTCCAGCAGCTTCTTCGTTGAGAAGAACATACCCAAAAAAAACTACAACGGCAGAGAGAATAATACCAATAAAAACAGTGGTTTGAAGAAATGTTCGCGATGATTTCTCAAAATGTTTTCGTCGGTCTTCAATGTTATGCAACATATATGGAATATAGTCCAACCCATGCTCAGCATCTTTTTCCCCTTTAGGAAGGGTTGTCCGCAGAGCAGTTAAAAAGCTCTCAGAATTAAGAATTTTTTCCACTGCTTGCTTGAGAGTAGAAGCATTCTCTACTTCTAAATCAACTTCGGTTGTTTTTGGGGAGAATGGTAGAACTTGAAATACAAGCCATAAAGCCACCATCGTTGGCAGCATACGCTGGAGAAAATATAGTGGAGCTACGAGTAAGTTGCTAAAATCAAAAAATGGAAAAAAGCTCAATGGTAGTCGAGATATTAAACTTGATATTAAACTTGCAACGAGATCGAGGATAGCAAATAGAGCAACAAAGTTACGAAGAATACGTTCACTTTTTTCTGTCAAAAAACCCCGGCGTTTAATATATCGGATTGCATAAATTAAAGCTCCGTAAGACAGAAGAGAAAGAGCAATTGGCAGAAAAATAAAAATGATTATTGGAACAAGATTATCCATAAATGTCATCCTCTTTAAAGTCCTTTTTCATTAGACCTGTCCGAAATATAAATAGTGGTAAAGAAAGATGGTAGAACGGAGTTTTACCGCTCTACCAAAGATGAAAAATCCACTCGATTATATCCACAAATATCCTCATCGCACAAAACGAGTCTTGG
>JAESFK010000084.1_pt1 | contig 93901 bp, 77 predicted proteins | sample 9269391 | NCBI WGS metagenome assembly JAESFK01 (sample SAMN14506231, study PRJNA617097) | algae metagenome | isolation source: Drouetiella hepatica UHER 2000/2452 and co-occurring heterotrophs from... | place: Slovakia: Slovak Paradise National Park, Hrabusice, Kosice Region | collected 2000-01-01
TCAACAAAACAAAACCAATTCTTTTTTTGCATGTGCCGCGCCCCGCGCCACACTTCCAAAAAACTATTACAGGTTAATTAATTTTTGATCCTTAGCATTGCTAAGCTCCTACCCCAAGAATTACATCTTGTTAAATCCATGTTCCTAACTGATTTGCTTCGGCAGCTTGTTTAAGCTGTGCAACCCATCCAGTAGGGCGCTGCATACAAGCGGCTCAATCTCTCGATTTAGCATCAGCCGATAACAGTCTGTCAAATGAGCAGATTCTAGAGGTATTGCGCCCGCGTTCAGGGCTTGCTGGGTCAGCTGCCGGACTGCAATAAGCCGCTTGAGGGGATCGGCCGCCGCTAGATCTGCCAGTAAGTAGAGATTATTTTCCTCTTGTTTTGGCTCAAGCGGATGGCTAATCTTTTGCCAAACCATCATGAGCAGCACTGTCAGCACCATTAGTCCTTCGACAATAATGCCCAGGGCAAGCCAAGAATGCTGTGACTCTCGCCAGATGCCGATCGCCAGATAGCTGCCACAGGTTGCAATGCCGCCGCTAGCGACTGCAAGAGTGAGCGATCGGTTCGATCGACTCCAGAGTTTCTGCCAGTTCCAGGCTTTGGGCAACCGCCACCAGCCGAGCTGCGCTAGGTATACCCAAATAACGATCGCTAGACCTAGCGCTACAGACAGCACCAATGAGCCATTCCAAAGCACCAGCAGCGCCAGGACAAATAGGCTGATCAGCCACTGCCAAGAGGAATTGAGGCGATCGCGCCATAGCCTAAAACGCTCAGAGGTAAGGGCAGTCAAGGAGAGGTCTTGCAGCCAGCCAACAAGTTGGTCAATTTGGGGAGTTGCCTGTGCCACGATCAATTACTCACGGTCAATTACTTACGACGATACTTATCTAGATGATACTGACTAAGGGTAGCGACTCTGAGCATACTAAGAATCATATGCCTGCCAAGAATCATATGCCTGCCAAGACCATCCGCGATCGAACTCCGCTGAATTGGCACAACATCCGTCAAGCTATTAACATTTGTCACGATTTGCATGTCTACCTATGATGCCATTTATGCCATAGTGCGCCAAATTCCTCTGGGTAAGGTTGCGACCTATGGACAAATTGCCGAACTTGCCGATTTGCCAGGTCAAGCTCGTCAGGTGGGCTATGCGCTTTACAAGGTTCATGCGCAGTCGTCTGATGTGCCATGGCATCGGGTGATTAATGCCAAAGGCGAGATCTCTTATTCGGCTTTGCGTCATGGAGCAGACTATTTGCAGCGATCGCTCCTTGAACAAGAAGGCATTCCCTTCAGCCCTGAAGGGAAGATTAGTCTCAAAGACTATCGATGGCATCCATTAGCACCCCTATCGATAGAGGGCATGGACGCTAAGGATCGCGTACAAAACAAAACCCAATAGTTTTTTGGGTAGTGGTATTCAGGTAAGGATTTTTTGTTGCGTGGGCTTTGCCCACGCAACAAAAAATCCTTACCCCTTAAGGACTGCCGTTTTTTGGAAGGGTCGCGCGGAGCGCGACCCTTCCAAAAAACTATTGCAGGTTAACTTGTGATCCTAAGTAGATGCCGAATTGCAGATGCCAATTCCCCTCCTCATCAGCTCAAATTAGATTTGAGAGTTGAACCGCAATTTGCTACGCTTTGTTAAGGTTTGTGATTTGCTGCCTATATAGGACATTTGGCTGCAGCTATTTTCAGCGATTCCAGCCAGTTCAGGATGCAATCTCGCCAAGTCTGAACGACTTGTCAGGCACTAGAATCAACTTTGATGATCTCGACAGCTTAAGCACAGCAAGATTTCAAATAGATCTTATTCAGACTGCGTTTTTTAGTTGAGAATCGCCAGACTAGGCTTCTTAAAGGTTTTTCAGGCGGTTCCATATTCAGTAATACGATTTAGGATAGGTAGCTTCATGGGAACGACCGTCGCGCCGGATCAGATAGAGAGGATTGTTTGGAATCAGCACCAAAACCCATTCGAAGTCTTGGGACCTCACCTGCTAGAACAAGACGGCAAAAAAGTCTGGGTAGTGAGAGCCTATCTTCCCCGCGCCAGTGAAGCATGGGTCGTTTTTCCGGAAGAGCGGACTGAATTTGCGATGCTGTCTGAGCATCACCCCAACTTTTTTGAGTGCGTGCTAGACACACCAGACATCAAGAATTACCAGCTTCGGGTGAAAGAAGGCGATCGCACCTACGTCACCTACGATCCCTATGCCTTTCGCTCTCCCCACATTACCGATCTGGATATTCACCTCTTTGCCGAGGGAAACCACCATCGCATTTACGAGAAGCTGGGGGCACACCTGAGCGAAGTAGACGGCGTGAAGGGAGTTTACTTTGCCGTTTGGGCACCCAACGCTCGCAACGTTTCGCTGCTCAGCGACTTTAATCACTGGGACGGTCGTGAACATCAGATGCGGCGATTAGGCGACGGCATTTGGGAGCTATTTATCCCTGGGATAGGGGTGGGCACCAGCTACAAGTATGAGGTCAAAAACCAGGCGGGTCACATTTACGAAAAGTCTGATCCCTACGGCTACTACCAGGAAGTTCGCCCCAAGACCGCATCGATCGTTGCCGATCTCGATCGCTACCAGTGGAACGACAGCGAATGGATGGAGCAGCGTCGCCACATTGAACCCTTGACCAAACCCATCTCTGTTTACGAGGTGCATCTAGGCTCCTGGCTGCATGGCTCCGCGTCTGAACCTGGGCTGGATGCAAAAGGCAACCCCGTGCCGCCCGTCATTGTTGCCGAATTAAAACCTGGTGCCCGCTTTCTGACCTATCGTGAGCTGGCCGATCGCCTGATTCCCTATGCTAAAGAATTAGGCTTTACCCATCTAGAACTGCTGCCGATCGCCGAGCATCCGTTTGACGGCTCTTGGGGCTATCAGGTGACAGGCTACTATGCTTGTACCTCGCGGCATGGTAGTCCTGAAGACTTCATGTATTTCGTTGATCAGTGCCATGCTAACGGCATAGGCGTGATCGTAGACTGGGTTCCGGGTCACTTTCCCAAAGACGGGCATGGGCTAGCTAACTTTGACGGTACGGCGCTCTACGAACATGCTGATCCGCGCAAGGGTGAACATAAAGAGTGGGGCACGCTAGTCTTCAACTATGGTCGCAATGAAGTCCGCAACTTCCTGGTTGCCAACGCCCTGTTTTGGTTTGACAAGTACCACATTGACGGTATTCGGGTTGATGCCGTTGCCTCGATGCTGTATCTCGACTACCTGCGTCCTACAGGTGAATGGGTGCCCAACCAGTACGGCGGACGAGAAAACATTGAAGCCGCCGATTTCTTGCGCCAGATGAATCACGTTTTGTTTGGCTACTTTCCGGGAACCCTTAGCATTGCCGAAGAGTCTACTACTTGGCCGATGGTTTCTTGGCCGACCTATATGGGCGGGCTAGGCTTTAACTTGAAGTGGAGCATGGGCTGGATGCATGACATGCTGGACTACTTCCACATGGACCCGTGGTTCCGGCAGTTTCACCAAAACAACGTTACCTTCAGCATCATGTATGCCTTCAGCGAAAACTTCATGCTGGCGCTCTCCCACGACGAAGTAGTGCATGGCAAGAGTCCGATGATTGGCAAAATGCCAGGAGATGAGTGGCAGAAATTCGCCAATCTACGGGCGCTGTATGCCTATATGTTTGCCCATCCCGGCAAGAAAACCCTGTTCATGAGCATGGAATTTGGGCAATGGACAGAGTGGAATGTTTGGGGCGATCTAGACTGGCATTTGCTTCAGTCTGAACCCCACCAAAAGCTGAAGTACTTTATTAGCCGCCTAAACGAGCTGTACAAGAGCCAGCCTGCGCTCTATACCCAAGACTTCTCTGCTGAAGGTTTTGAGTGGATTGACTGTAGCGACAATCGCCACAGCGTTGTGGCGTTTCTCCGCAGGGCGAAGGATGACCCCAGCGAGTGTGTCATCACTGTCTGCAACTTTACACCACAGCCCCATGCCCATTACCGGGTAGGCGTACCAGAGCTAGGTTTCTACACAGAGCTATTTAACAGCGACTCTCGCGAGTATGGGGGCAGCAATATGGGCAACCTCGGCGGCAAGTGGGCAGAAGAGTGGTCATACCATAACTGCCCTTACTCGATCGATCTTTGCCTGCCGCCCCTCGGCGTGATTATGCTGAAGCTCGATCGCTCCAAAGTATCGCCAGCCGCAGCATTCAAAGAGGCGACATCAGCAGCAGGCATTGAGATTAGTAATTAGGTGTGATGAGGATATTGAGCTTATGTGGATGACTGCGATCGTTTGTTTTATTATCGCGTTTGTTTTAGCGAGTCTTGTAGAATACTGGCTGCATCGGCTCATGCATGTCTCACCCAAAGTAGGAGAGCGCCATCGCGATCATCACCGTCGTAACGAAGGGCAAGGCGTGGTTTGGGAGTTCCTAGACTATGTGAAGGGAAGTGCGATCGTCATGTTCCTCCTGTTTTTCGTGTCTTGGCAGGCTGGCTTAGGCTGGTTCCTGGGAGCGCTGGTCTACGCAGCCTTCTCAGCCTACGCCCACCAGCTTCAGCATGAAAATCCAACCAAGTGTTTCTGGATGAAAATGCCCGTTCACTACGTCCATCACAAATATGGCATGTGGCATCACAACTTCGGCTTAGCCGTAGACTGGTGGGATCACGTCTTCGGCACCTATAAGCTAGTAGACTGGCTAACCGAAGAAGAGCAGAACCGCCCAGAAAAAGGATATTTAGAGCTGCGGTGGCGATAGCTTTGGCAATCAACACATTGCTAGATTGAAGTTTCCTAGCCTCACGTCCCCCAAGCCTGGGGGACTTTGAGTTTTATGTGGCAATCGCCAAGGCGGTTAAGACGGGGACATTTATGGTGGGACGCTTCGCGTCCCACCATAAATGTTATAAGCAAACTGGCGACAGCCATACCTTGAACTTTGAAAGAATAGTAAACCTCCATGCCGTCTATCCTTCATCTCGTGCGCAGGGGATGTAGGGACGCGCTCTGTCCCCCGCCGGGGGTTTGGGGGAAACCCCCAAGGCTGTTGGCTGTTCAAGAAGCCTCGATCCTCTCTACCCTCAGCCAATTCCCCGATCGATTCAGCCATCCTTCTACCCTCAGCTTCTCTCCCGTCTTAAACTGACTCAGACGCTCATCCACCTCATGCCTGAGCGTCACAAGAGAGATCACTTCCCCTACCAGAGCGATCGGCTGCTCAACAGTCAGCCCATAATCCTGCTCACCCCGTCGTTGAAAGTTTCCTGTAAATAACTCGCATCCTGTGGCTGACCCCGCTACATGAGCCAAACCAGGGCAATAGCCATCCGCCGGATAAGATTCTGGGTGATCGAGATAGTACCGCTGCCAGAACAGCCAGTCTGGGTGTTCTGGCGGCAGATTAAACAGAGGAATCAGCATTGGGGGAGCGATCGCATCTTCCAGCAAAGCCTCTTGCAGCCTCCGTACCGACAAATCTCTAGGCTGACAGCCTTGCTGAACACACAGCGCCGCCGCCATTCCTGCCGCCTGACCCAGACCCAATACCACAGGCTGTAATCGGGTTGCCCCATTGGCAATATGGGAAACCGAAATATTTTTCTCGCATACTAACAGTCCCTCCATCTCAGCCGGAACTAGACAGCGGTAGGGCAGTGCAAACGGCGTACCTGTCCAGCGTCCGCCCCAGCGAATCGACTTAGGCTGCAACGAAAACTCAAAGCCGGGATAATGGTGATCGTTGGCATAATTACCGAAGGCGATCGCTTCCACTTCTCCTATTTCGTTCAGCGGCAGTGCCGCCACCTGGGACTGAACCTGGGGCAGAATATCCTGCTCTCGCACCGTCACGAGTCCCTGCAATCGCCGACTTTCCCGATAGTAAGGGTGCAGGGCGTACGCTCCTCCCCCTAGCTGCTGTTGAGGAAACGTATTCTCCGCTAATCCATAGCGCCGTCCGAACTGCTGCTGCAAAAAATGGGCGAAATGTTGAGAATGCGCCTGTGCCTCCCGCAAAAAATCCTGGCGATCGCTCTCCGACTGTACCAACCGCTGTAGCCCTACCCCATAGTCATTCCCCTGCTGAGGCCAGTTGAGCATAAAGCGGTTTCCAGGCAGCCGACCGTAGTTCAAAAACTGCTCGGCACCGTAGCCCTGCCAAGTACCCTCAAAAGACAGCTCTGATTCAGCCTCAATCGGCGGTGCTTGACCCTCACCGAAGTCTTGCAAGACCACGATCCAGGTGGGAGCCTGAACTGGATATTGTTGGGTGAGCGCATTGGGGCGATCGGGTGCGCTGGGTTCTTGCCAGTGCGATCGCCATTCCCATCCCCAGCGATAAGGCACCTCGCCCAACGCCAGCAAATCGCCTAGCTCAGTTCCATCTAGAGTAATTTTTGCTTGAATTTTATAGTCAGCAAATCGCACACCCGTCACGGTATTGCCTGCCTTCTGGACTTCTAAAGGCACCTGTCCCTGAATCCAGCGCAAATTGGGCAACTGCTGCACCCAGTCGGCAAAAATAGCGGCTCCCACCCTTGGTTCATAGGTGAAAAAACTGACCCAGGCGTGATCTAATCCTTCCTTCTGACGCTGCTGCAACTCCCGTAAAAATGCTCCCCAAAGCCCTGTCTGAAATGCCGCCAGCTCATTGCCATCTGGAGCCGCCACCCCTGCCGATGTCAGCATTCCCCCCAGCCAAGAGAACTTGCTAACTAGGACAGTCTGAGCGCCCCGCCGCGCTGCCTGAATCGCTGCAGCCGTACCGCCTGTCCCTCCTCCAACGACCAAGACCTCTGTACTGATTTCCTCCATTGTTCCTCATGCCCTAAGCCCGATGATTACGGCTATATAATTTTGGCTCAAAGTGAAGTGCCAGCACCTCTTAATTTGAGGTACTGGCACTTCACGTAGTATTCAAAGGGATTTATGTTTAGGGTCTTTATATTGGCTGACCCCATTTCAATTGTGTCCATTGTGACAGAACCTAGCCGATGAGAGGAGTTTCTTAAGGTTTGCTTAACTTCTCTTTCTCAACGCTCTTGCGGTTGGCTCGCTGCTCCAGCCGAAACAGCCAAACCATCAAAGCCACTACACCCGCCTGTAACGCAAAGTTGGGCAAAGCTGCCTCAACGTCTCTCCCAGCAATAATCTGCGCTAAAAAGATCACGCCGCCCACCAATCCCGATAGGGCGCAGCTGAAGTAAACAAACTGCCGTAAGCCACGATAGGGCGCTTTTGCTTCGGCTTTGAGCTGAGCATAGAGCTGAGGATCAATGTTGCGCTTGGGCTTGCCGGAAAGCTTAGAGTCAGTCATGGTGGAAAGTGGGCTTCAGCGAATCTTTGACGTGGCTCAGAATCTTGATAATCCGATTCTCCCACGAAAACTGCTGGACAAACGCCATGCTGTCGGAATAGCCCTCCGATCGCCGAGGATGGCTTTCAAGCACGCGCTGAAGAGTTGCTGCTAGAGCGATCGCCCGATCGGCTTCGCACCAGCCCGCTACCACACCCGCCAATTTAAACTCCATCAGAGATGGAATTTCCGTGGAGACGATCGGTGTTCCAGAAGCCATGTAGTCAAAAAACTTCAGCGGTGAAGTAAAGGTTGCCGCTTTTCCGAGGCAGTGAGGATGCACCAGCACGTCAGCAGCTTGCAGCAAACTCGCCAGATCTTGATGCAGCACATAGCCCAAAAACTTGGCGTTGAATACCTGCTGCTGTTGGCATAGCGTTCGGTAGGCGGCAACCTGAGCTTCGTCACCTCCCGCAAACACAAACTGCACATCTGGCAGGGCTTTTGCCACTTCAATCAGTAGGTCTACGCCTTTGAACGGATGAAGTGCTCCCGAATAGACAGCTAGCTTTGACCGATCGCTGGACAGCAATTTTTGTCGCCAAGCTTTTGCCTGTTCCGGTTGACGTTGCAGAAATAGCTGATTAAAGCCGTTGTGTATTTTCACCACTTTCTGGGGCGGCATCCCCGACTCAATCATAGTCTCTCGAACGGTATCCGCAACGGTAACAGCGATCTGAAACAGCGAATGATTGACAATCTCTGGCTCAAATTGCTTGCTCTCGTGGTGGTGATGTTCATAGATGACGGGAATGCTGTTTTGAATTGCCGCTTTGACAAAATTCCAGTCTCGCGTATGGACAATCTGAGTGCGCGATCGCATATACAAAGGCAAGTAATATTTAGAGGCGATCGTGCTAGGGTCGAATCCTTTGAGGGGCGATCGAGCCAGCGTCCAGGGAATCGGAAGCGCCGCAACTTTAAGCTTGTCTTGAAGGTTATAGAAGCTGCTCAAATTCTCTTCAGGGAACTGCGGCTTAAATGGCTCTACCCAGTCTCCCAGATTCAACCAGTTTGGCTGCTGCTTCAAATAAGTCAATACCGACGAATAGCCCAAATTTGCGGCGGCGTTAGCACAGTTTGCCACCTGTACCAAATCGGCTCTGGGCTGAGGTAAGGTATTGCGGGTAAAGAAAATATAGTGTTTTAGCATGATTTACCCTATGCCTAAGTCTGTACCTGAATGGCCTGAGCAGGAAACTGCAATGATTCTTCTAACTGGGGCTTCTCTGGATCATGCTCCAAACGCTCTAAACTTTTAATCAAATTTAGCGCTGAATAGTAGGCTCCCTGCGTATATTCCTGCTGTTCTTCAGGGGTTTCGACGATGCCATCAATCATCAATCCCAGCAGACCAATGACGCCATTCAAAAGCGTCCGAAACTGGTGAGAAGTTTTGGCAAGCTGCGTTTGATTCAGCTCAAATTTGATCTGGGTCTTATCCTCAAACTGCATGTCGCACAGACGCGCATAGTATCCGTTCTTTGCCATGAGCTGTTGATGAGAGCCAAGCTCTACCACTCTGCCCTGATCCATGACGGCAATTTGGTCGGCTTTTTGCACCGTGGAGAGGCGATGGGCAATTACCAGCGTCGTGCGATCGCGGCTCAAATGATCGATCGCCTCTTGCACCAGCCGTTCCGACACCGTATCTAGGGCGCTTGTTGCCTCGTCCAGAATCAGGATTTCCGGGTTTTGCAGCAAGGCTCTGGCAATGGCAATTCGCTGTCGCTGTCCGCCAGAGAGCAGGACACCCCGATCGCCAATTTGGGTGTCAAATCCTTGGGGCAATTGCAGGATGAACTCATGGGCATTGGCTTGTTTTGCCGCTTCCATAATTGCAGAGTCCGTTGCGTCGGCACAGCCATAGGCAATGTTGTCTCGGATAGACGCGTTAAACAAAAACGTGTCCTGGCTGACAATGCCCATCGATCGCCGCAGCGACTTGAAATCCAGCGATCGCAAATCCTGCCCGTCAATCAAGATACAGCCCTGAGTTGGGTCATAAAATCGCGGCAGCAAGTCTGCCAGAGTAGACTTTCCGGCACCTGAAGAGCCGACCAGCGCCAGGGTTGTATTTTTGGGCAAATGCAGATCGACCTCACTGAGAACAGGCTTTTTCTGTCCGGGATAGGTGAGGGAAAGATTTTGAAAGTGAATGCCCTGCTTCAGCGCCGTGAAGGGGATGGAGCCATTTTTCATAAAGGGCTTGTTGTCTTGCCGCAAAAAATCGCTAGCAATTTCAATGCTGGGGGAAATGTTGGCTAACTGGCTGCGGGCACCGTTCAGTTGGGCAATTAGCGGCAGCGTTCGGAAGAGCAGAAACAGGTAGGTCAACAATACGGCTGAAAATGCCTCGACCTGATTGCCTAAGACCGACCGACCGATTAGCACAATCAGCAGCAGTGCCACAATTCCCGTCATTTCGCTCACGGGATCGATCAGTGCCGACACTGCCTGCGCTTTGAACTCTGCCTCCTCGCGATCGCCAATCAGCTTTTTCAAACGCTGATACTCATGAGTCTCATTTGCCGTACAGCGCACTAGCCGCATCCCTGACAGCAGATCTAGGACGCTCGTCGAGTAGGCTCTAGAAGATTCTGAAAGCTCCTTGCCAAATTGCTTAGAGCGCCCAATACTGTATTGATTCACCGATGCAACCACCGCCAGCAGAGCTGTAGAAACGATCGTCAACTGCCAAGACAGCGCCAGCAGCAAGCTCACAAATACCAGTACGGTGATACTGACTGTGACAGTGCGGGTAAGGGTAGCGATTGCACTAGCCGCCCTAGACACTTCGTTATTCAAACGGTTGATGATATCGCCAATCCCGGTTTTGACGTAAAAGTCGATGTCCACATCTAGCAGCAGCCGCAAGCCGCGTTCTCGTAGGTCATTAGACAGGGTTCGTTTCAGGGCACCGGACACCAACGCATTGGCATAGGCAGCTATATTTTTGAATAGCAGCAGCAAAATAATGGCGCTCGTCATGAGCAGCAGGTTTTGCTGACCAGAGCCGCCTACAAAGGGCGAGAGTAATGCCTGGATGACTGGCGGCAAGCCTTTTGTGGCGATCGGCTCTCCCAAAAAACTCAGCAAAACCGGAATAATCAGTGCTGTGCTAATACCATTGAATAAAGCTCCGGAAAAGCCCAAGGCAACGTTGAGACTAATGAGTCCAGGATAGCGTTGAGCCAGATTGCTCAGAAGGTGACGAGAGGACATGAGGCATCTCTGCAAGGGGATTTCACTCGTAGAGTTCCCCAGAACCGCTAGACTATGATCAATTCTCTGCCGCCAGGAGCCGCTCTATGAGCGATGTAAAAACTGCCTTGCCTACCGATACCTGGGTCAAAGCTACCTGGGAGGAGTATTTGTGGCAGGTAGAACAGCCTAATTACGAAAACGCAAAAGGCTACTATCTCGACGGATGGATGAGGACTGAGATGCTCCCTGTTGGATTTGACCACAGCCGAGATCATGGAACGCTAGCTCTTGGAGTTGCTCTGTTTTGCATTCTTAGAGGAATTCCTCTGACCATCCTCGATAACTGCTCGTTTCGCAAGGTCGGCAAGAGAGAATTTCAGCCGGATTTGTCCTACTACATTGGCGATCGCGCCAGACTCATCCCCACTGGAACCAATATCGTCAACCTCGATCGCTATCCCCCGCCGGATTTAGCGATTGAAATTGGCAAGACGACGATTGTGGACGATCGCACCACTAAGCGGACGTTATACGAAGAGGCTGGCGTGAAAGAATATTGGGCGGTTGATGTCGAGAACCTGAGCATTTATGCCTTTGAGATGATCGATCGCGGCAGTCGGCGAATCGATCGGTCGCAGTTGCTGCCGGGGTTGGCGATGTCGTCTTTAGAGGAGGCGCTACAGCAGAGTCGATCGGTTGATCAGTCACAAGTGGGAGCTTGGCTGATGCAGCAGTTTCAGCCATTGCCTTAATGGACTGTCAACGTTGGGCTGGGTGTGGCTATCCTTCCTATCACTCATCTCATCAGAGAGGGCTTTTGGAAAATCCCCCAGGTTTGGATTCGCACACCCTTAGCTCCCAACACGACCTCCTAAAGTGTACCCCTCTGTCTAGACAGTTTTAGTAGAAGTTTAAGGTGGAATCTCCCATCGGCTTCAAATGCTCTTCCTTGCAATAATTTATACAAGCTCTAATCCTAGCTGCTGAAGTGTATCTTTGCAGGAGTTTGATAACTCAACGACTGCTGTAATCGCTGATGATTGTAAAAGTGAAAGTACGATGACAAACTCTTAACTGCGTTGGATACACTCTCGTAATTCTTAATATACACCTCCTCGTACTTTACTGTTCTCCATAAGCGCTCAATAAAAATATTATCAAACGCTCTGCCTTTACCATCCTGGCTAATGGCAATGTTTTCTCTCTCCAAGTAACCCGTGAAGACGTTACTGGTGAACTGAGAGCCTTGGTCAGAGTTGAAGATTTGGGGTTTGCCCACACTCAAAGCCGTTTCCAATGCCTCTAAACAAAAGCCAACATCCATCGTATTGGAAACTTGCCATGCCAACACATAGCGGCTGAACCAGTCCAGAATCGCCACTAGGTAGACGAAGCCATGCGGCATCCGAATATAGGTGATGTCCGTGCTCCAAACTACGTTGGGGGCGTTGATACTCATCCCTTTGAGCAAATAAGGGTAACGCCTGACCTGCTCACCCGGTAGACTCGTTTTAGGGCGAGGATAGATCGCCTCAATTCCCATTTGCCGCATCAACCGTGCCACCCGCTTGTGGTTGACTGCTTCTCCCTGAGTCCGCAACCACGCACTCATCCGTCGGATGCCGTAAAAGGGAGTTGCTGTGTACTGAGTGTCTATCAGCTTCATCAGATGTAGCTCGTAGGGGTCAACTTCAACCGCTTTGTAATACCAACTAGAACGTGCTAAGCCGACTAATTCACATTGGCGGACAACACTAATGCCCTCATGCTCTGGCTCAATCAATCGCCGTTTATCGTCCACGGCTGAGTCCAGATTTTTTTTTCAACCAGTCCAACTCAACTTGGAGTTGTCCGATTTGTTGATACAAGCTGGCAGTCAATTCTTCCTGTCCCTTCTGGGCTTGGGCACGTCGGGTTGAGAAGATCTGGGGCACTTCCTCTAGCACTTGCTTTTTCCATTGGGTGATCTGGTTGGGATGTACCTCAAACTGACTAGCCAATTCGTTGATAGTTTTGTTGCCCTTGATTGCCTCAAGAGCAACTTTGGCTTTGAACTCTGCACTGTATTGTTTCCACTGCATTGTCACTGTCCTCTCCGTAGGTTTACAAGCCTTGGGGCAGTGATCCCACCTTAGCTAATTGTCCAGTTTTCGGGGTACATCATACTCCCAACTTTTCTTGCTAGATTGGAACCAAGCTCTGCCAACCCCAAAACTAGCGTCAGATTCAGCTATGAAGCAAATCGCACCGTGGAAATTATTAGGGCTGTTTGGGTGGTTCAGGGAAGAGGCGAGGTAGTAGAACTCCCGTGAGAGCTGCAATAAACGCTAGGATCGCGTTGATAGCTTCTTGAGAAAAGTGTTTAGACAACCAGCTTGGCTCAATGCTTTGGATAGGAAATTGGGGATACAAACCTACCTTAATGCCTTGGCTTTCGCCAGAGACGAGAGTTTGCAAACCTTGCGGAGATTGGGGATGGATCTGAATGTAACGCAGCTTGCGGATACCCGGTTTCGACGCGATAATCAAAAACTGGTTTTCCTTGAGTTGTAGCGACTGGCGTTGCATCTGAACTTCACCCAACAAAATGGTGGAGGTTGGCAGTTCGTCTGTGACAACTTCTGTAGTTTCAGTGCTGGAAAAACGAACGTCCTGAACGTCAAAATCTCCCCAGAGCCATTGAGGTAGATTGACTTTTTCAGAGTTGGCGGCCTTGGCAAAATCAGGTAAATCGATAAATAGGCGGGTGGGAGAGAGCAGCGAGAGCGTAGACTCGTCGAAACTTGGAGTGAATTGCAGGTCTAGACTTTGAAACGCACTGATATCGGTTTTAATTCCCAACTCAGGAATGTTGAACCTTTCTATGCTGAGAGCAAGCGGCTGTTGACCGAGCTGTAGCTTAAGCGTACCCAAAGGTTTGGCGGTAGCTGAAGTGGGAGTATCGGGTAAATTGCTCCGAAGTTGGCAGGTTTCTAAGGGAGTGTTGACAGACTGAAGACAAAAAGAAAGCTGGGCAGGCTGACCTGGTTGGGCTTGGTACTTAAGTTGATTGATTTGCGTGGCGGGCTGGATACGGGCTTCTAAGATGGCAAGTTCGCTCTCTTTTACAGGCGTAAAAATTAGGCGACTGTCAGCATAGGGAAATTCGATCGCCAGTCGATCGCGCTGACTCAGCTTTTGGTTAAGCATTGGATCGCTGCTAGAAAACTTGCCCGTCAAAACTAGCGGTTGGGGTTGGCTTCCTTCAATATCGAGCTTTTTGAGTCGGCGAATGGTGCTGAGGAAACGGCGCTCTGTGTCGCCTGCGTAGGTGAAGCCCATTTCCTGGACGATCAGATTGCCCTCGAAGATGTAGCTGCCGCGCCACACAAAACTCCCCAGCAGCACTGCAACCCAAAGTAGCAGCAGGAACAGAACCAGCCAGATATCCCAGCGGCGAAGCTTGGAGAGCTGCTTAGTCCAACGAAATTTGCGCTGTTTCGATGCCGTGGAGCGATTGGGCGGACGAGGCGGAGAACTCATGGAAGATTATAGCCAGTCAGGATTGTGCTGAAAGCGGAATGTACGGTGTTGTCCTTCTCCATCTTCGATGTAGAGTTCGTAGGTGCCCGCATCCGCGTTGCCGTATTTCCAATTAAAGCTGAATTCTCCCTCTTGAGGATTAGTTTGAGGTTTTTTGAAAACCGCTTGACCCTTATACCGAATTTCGAGCTTGGGTAGAGTGGTGCGTTGGGGAATACTGAGCACGAACTGATATTGGCTGTCTGGAGAGCCAAGAATTACTGGAAAATAGATAGGGTTGGAATCGCGGGTAGTGTAGGCAAGGGCACGCAGTCTTGTAATTGGGATTTCGGCGGCTTTGAGGACAGTGCGGGTATCCAGGTTGAATGTATAGCCGTAAGCGCTGGAACTAGGACTGATGTTATCTAGAAGGTACTTTCTATAAAACGATTGCAGAGCAACGGTGGGAGGAGTGCTGCCTGTACCCGGAACCCTAAGAGTGAGCCGATCAGGGTAGCTACTGAGGGTACTTGTGGAGAAGGAAATCAGACCGAAGGAAGCACTGGCATTTTGTTCGCGTAATCCTTCACATCGGTTGTTGTCTCGACGGATATAGGCAAGGGATTGAGAATTTCCGGTAGGGCAAGCTTGTGCTGCTAGCGGCACGAGGCTTAGAATCAGCAGGCTAGTGAACAAAATTCTGGGATTCATAAATTTAGCAACCTATAGAGATAGAGATTAAGTGGGATTAGTTGAGAATTCGCCAGCGGCGCAACTGTTCCAGGACAATATCAATCCGGTAAGCCAAACCTGCGTCTCCGGCTGCTTCCGAAATATCCCGTAAAGCAGGGGTAGGTTGGTCTGGAGTCGTGGCAACGTCTTGCTTGTTGCGAATCTGCACCATCATCCCCACCACCTGCCTCTGGTCATTAATAACGGGACCCCCTGAATTTCCTTCTGCTACATAGGCATCAATTGGCATCAAAGAGTCATTGGGACTGTAGTTCATAACATTTCCCTCGGCAGAGTTCCAGGGAGTTTCGACTGTGTAGGGGTGTCCAATCAAGCGTACAGCTGTGTTGCGGGCAAGCCGACCCGAACGCGTCTCTAGGGGACGAATATCATCTGGGACGCAGGGAACACGCGGCTGACAGGAAATTCTCAGAACTGCCAGATCTAATGCATCTCCTGGATCGGTGATCTGTTCGAGCGTCGCCGAATAGCGTGGACGGCGGTTATCGTCTAGCTCGCTGAAGAATTCTACTTCAATATGTTCTCCGGGGCGACGGGTGCGCTGATCGCTAATTACATGCCGATTGGTCACGACCCAGACCACACTACCTTGCCGCTTGATCACCCAACCTGAGCCAATGATCCTGCCCTCGGTGGTGAGCGTCACAATCCGCGCCGTAGAACGTAACACCCCTACCAAAGGTTCTTCGGCTTCTTTGGGCAAGAACTGTCGATCGTCAATCCCTACAGGCTGTGGATTCTGCCTCAGGGCTAAAAGCCGTTGAGCCTCTTTCAGATTGTTTTGGGCTACAGCATATTTGGGATCTAGTGCAATGGCCTGCTGAAACTCTTCTATGGCTCCTGCCAAGTTTCCTTTCTGCTGAAGGGCGAAACCTAAGCCATTATGAGCCGCAGTGTGAGCGGTCGTTGGTCGACCTTTAATGTCAGGTAAACTTAGCGCTCGTTGGTAGGCGGTAATCGCTTCCTCTAGCTTTCCTTGGTCACTGAGCGCATTGCCCAGATTGTTGTAAGGAGAGGCATAGTTGGGGTCGAGTTGAATGGCTCGTTGGAAGGCGGTAATCGCTTCCTCTAGCTTTCCTTGGTCAAGGAGCGCATTGCCCAGATTGTTGTAAGGAGGGGCATCGTTGGGGTCGAGTTGAATGGCTCGTTGGTAGGCGGTAATTGCTTCCTCTAGTTTTCCTTGGTCACTGAGCGCAATCCCCAGACCGTTGTAAGGAGGGGCATCGTTGGGGTCGAGTTGAATGGCTCGTTGGAAGGCGGTAATTGCTTCCTCTAGCTTTCCTTGGTCAAGGAGGGCATTGCCCAGACCGTTGTAAGGATAGGCATCGTTGGGGTCGAGTTGAATGGCTCGTTGGAAGGCGGTAATCGCTTCCTCTAGTTTTCCTTGGTCAAGGAGCGCATTGCCCAGACCGTTGTAAGGAGGGGCATCGTTGGGGTCGAGTTGAATGGCTCGTTGGAAGGCGGTAATTGCTTCCTCTAGCTTTCCTTGACGCTTGAGCGCATTCCCTAGATTGTTGTACGCTGCGGCATTATTAGGCTCAGAACGGATCACCCGTTGCCAAATCTGTTTCAGCCTCAGCATATCTTCCAGCGTTTTGAGCTGCATTGCCTTGCTGAAAGAGCTGATCAACAGACTGTGCTTGAGCAATTTGGGGCGTAGTGGCGAGAGCCAACGTAATCAGCAGAGCCGCTAATTTAGAGTGACGCACAGCTATAAGAACATATAGGAGGGGGCAAAAATCCTCCTTTAGCCTAGCCGAATTTTCTCCAAAAGCATATCTCTAAATTTCTACCGCTGATTTTGACCTTGACTACACCCCAGTGGGCTATCAGATCTCCCCCTAAAATCCTGCTTGGGTTAGGCTGTACACAGAAGGTTTCATATAGCCAGCCCAGCCCTACAGCCCCACGGACAGATGAAACTCCCCGACTTAGACCCACAAACGATCGATCGCATCCTGGAAATGGCATGGGAAGACCGCACCCCCTTCGAGGCGATCGAACTCCAGTTTGGGCTAGATGAAAAACAGACGATCGCCCTGATGCGCCGGGAGATGAAAGCCTCTAGTTTTCGTATGTGGCGCAAGCGGGTTTCTGGACGCAGCACCAAACACGCTGCCAAACGAGAATTTGTCGCCGGACGGTTCAGGTCAGACAATCAAAAGAGTTAAGAGCGCGCTCTGTTTTGATATCGCTCGGCAGGTTGTCTACTCATTCCTGTTGGCGCGGCTTTAAGTAGCGCTAGATTTTTGGGGTCAGCTATATGGCAAGGTGCAAATAGCTGTTAAGGGACAAGCACAGGGGAAAAGAGGGACGATCGTCGAGATCTGTTTTTGTCTTTAATTCTTTGGAATAGCGTTGGGGGGTAGGTTTTGTTGCTTGCCTTTAATCCTTTGAAACAGCCTTGGGGGAGTTTCTCCCCCAAACCCCCTCATTGGGGGACGAGGCGCTTCCCCCAAACCCCCTCCGATGAGATAGCTGATAGGGAGGATAGATCGCTTCGCATTGTTGGGGCGATCGGGCTTTGCTTGATCTTAAGAATGCTTGATTTGGAGAAGACTGATCTGAGATAGCTTTAGCTGAGAGGGCTGAGTCAGAATCTCCGAACTGGGTGACAATGCAAAGCGCTGCCTCCAGCCCTCAATCCAACCCTTCGGAGGGGGTTTGGGGGAAGCGCTCGTCCCCCAATGGGGGTTTGGGGGGAACCCCCAAGGTTCGGATTCACCCCCCCCTCCGCACCCAGATCTCCATCGATCGCTTCTCTCAGCCAGCCCAAGTTTGAACAGGCGATCGTCCTCTGGTTCAGCGCAAGTCGCATTCTCCTGAGTGAATTTGATAAGCTGAGCGAGTAGGCTCGGCTCAGTCTGCCCAGCATCCTGCATCTTCGCAGAAGAATCGTCCCTTATCCCCAGCCCCATGAGCATTTTCACCCTGCAATCGGTCAAAAAAGACTTTGGCATCAAAGAAATCCTCAAGGATGCCAGCTTCAGCCTCGACGCGACCGACAAAGTTGGGCTGATTGGCACCAACGGCTCCGGTAAGTCTACCTTCCTCAAAATGATTGCCCGACTAGAGCCGATCGATGAAGGCGATATTTGGGTCAACTCTGGCGCACGGATTGTCTACCTGCCCCAGCAGCCAGATGTAGATGAGAAGCTGACGGTCTTGGAACAGGTCTTTGCCAACAGCGGCGAACAGATGTCGCTGGTGCGTGAGTATGAGGAAATCTCTGACAAATTGGCGCATGGCACCGGAGATCACGATCGCCTCATGAACCGTCTCTCCGCCGTCATGGAGCGGATGGATGCCACAGGCGCGTGGGAGATGGAAACGAACGCCAAAATCATTTTGTCGAAGCTGGGCATTGAAGACTTTGATGCCAAGGTAATTGATCTCTCTGGCGGCTACCGCAAGCGCGTGGCGTTGGCGACTGCGCTTTTATCTGACCCAGAAGTTCTGCTCATGGACGAGCCAACTAACCACCTGGATGCCCTCTCGGTGGAATGGCTGCAAGAATATCTCAATCGCTTCCGGGGGGCGCTATTGCTGATCACCCACGATCGCTACTTTCTCGATCGCGTCACTAACCGGATTGTGGAGATCGATCGCGGCGAACTCTACACCTACGACGGTAATTATTCCTACTATCTAGAGAAAAAGGCTCTTGCCGAAGAAGCCGATGCCAGCTCCCAGCGCAAGCACAAAGGCGTGTTGCGTCGAGAGCTAGAATGGCTGAAGCGAGGCCCCAAAGCCCGCAGCACCAAGCAAAAGGCGCGGATCGATCGCATTGGCGATATGCAGAACAAGGAGTTCCGGCAGACCCAGGGCAAGGTCGAGATCACCACAGCCGGGCGGCGCATCGGCAAAAAGGTGGTGGAGCTGGTCAATGTCTCCAAAGCCTACGACGATCGCACCTTAATTAAAGACTTTACCTACGAATTTAATCCCGACGATCGCATCGGCATTATTGGCGGCAACGGAGCCGGAAAATCGACGCTGATGAATATCATCACGGGCAAGGTGCAGCCCGACTCCGGCACAGTCGAGATCGGCAGTACCATCCACATCGGCTACTTCGATCAGCATTCCGATGATCTGGAGCTAAACCCCAATCAGCGCGTGATTGAGTACCTGAAAGAAGTTGCCGAACTGGTCAAAACTAGCGACGGCTCCATTATTACCGCCTCTCAAATGCTGGAGCGGTTTTTGTTTCCCGGCAATCAGCAATATGCCCCAATCAACAAGCTCTCTGGCGGCGAACGGCGGCGTTTATTTCTGCTGCGTGTTTTGATGAGTGCTCCTAATCTGCTGATTTTAGACGAGCCGACCAACGATCTGGATGTACAAACCCTCGCTGTCCTGGAAGAATATCTAGAGGAATTCAACGGCTGCGTCATTGTCGTCTCGCACGATCGCTACTTCCTCGATCGCACCGTAGAAACCATCTTTGCCCTAGAGCCAGGAGGCAATCTGCGTCAGTATCCCGGCAATTATTCGGTGTATCTCGAACATAGGGCATCAGACGATCGGACATCTGCTCCCAATCAAACCTCTAAACCCTCCGCTCCCTCCCTCTCCCCCGCTCCTGCTTCCCCTCCCCAAGCCTCCCCAAAACGCAAGCTCTCCTTCAAAGAAAAGCGGGAATTTGAGCAGCTTGAAGCTGAGATTCCTAAGCTGGAAGCTGAAAAAGAAGAAATTCAAAAAACTCTGGCTAACCATCCTCCCGATGGGTTTTCCGCAGTGCAGAAGCTCTCAGAACAACTGTCAGAACTGGAAAAGGCGATCGACATAGCCACCGAGCGCTGGATGGCGCTTTCGGAGATGTAGGAGCAAAAATTGATGGGGGGATTAGCAGCACTGACGACCGAGCAGCTTGAGCTTTGGACACAACAAGCAAGGCACAAAGCACGGTATGGGCGGGTCATGACTCGAATTTCGCGGCTGACGGCAGTACGGGCAGATTGGTTTGCCACCTGTATTGATTTTCAGGGGCAGATGGAGCTTTGGGGAGATACGGACTGCGTCTTTCCATTAATGAGCGTCATTAAGCCTTTCATATTGCTCTATTTATTAGAGCAGTTCGGCATGGAGAACCTTTTTCGATGGGTTGGAATGCAGCCTTCCGATGCGCCCTTTAATTCGCTAGATCAGCTCATTGCCGACAGTGGCAGACCCCGCAATCCCATGATCAATAGTGGGGCAATCGCCCTAGCAAGCCGCCTCCCCGGAGCCACTAGCTACGATCGCTGTCAGAGGCTATGCACCTGGCTCAATCACAAGGCAGACTGCCACCTGAAGATCGATGAAGCAACATTGGCTTCAGTCCGCATTGAGGGACGAGGAGTGAATCAGACGATCGCCGATACCCTCGTGCAGCAGGGTTATTTAGCCGCCTCCGAAATTTCCCTCGACACCTATGAGCAGATCTGCTGCCTTGCCGGACAGGTGACTGACCTAGCGCGATTGGGCAACCTTCTCGCTCGCGAATCTGCGGCGATCGCCCCCCAGCACCGCCGCACCGTCAATGCTCTGATGCTGACCTGCGGTCTTTATGAAGCCTCTAGCACCTATGCAGTTCGGATTGGACTCCCCATGAAATCGGGCATTAGCGGGGCGCTGCTAGCAGTCGTTCCGGGGCAAGGGGCGATCGCTTGCTACAGCCCAGCGCTTGATGCCATCGGCAATCCGATCGCAGGGCTAGCCTTTGTTGAGATTTTGGCGCAGCGTCTGGAGCTGAGCGTGTTTTAGATTTCAGGTTGTAGTGTAGATTGCCCTGCGTTTGAGCCTTGCGTACCGGAGATTACAGCAAGTGCTGACTGAATCTCGCTATAAGTTCAGAAGCTCTCTCCTAATTCCCCACTCCCTACTCCCTCATTGCCAGATCCCACCTCCCCATTTCTAGATGCCGGACGGCTGCTCGTTGATCTCCAGCGGGTCAGCGAAATTGTCCAGAGTTTTAGCGACTGTCTGGAGCCAGACGCGATCGCCAAGTGCGCCACCGATGGTCTGGTTAACACGTTTGGCTATGCTTTTGCGCGGGTGTGGCTGGTGGAGAGCGATCGCCTCCATCTGCGGCTCGTGGCTTCGTCGGGCATGTATACCCGCATAGACGGCTCATTCGCCCGTGTGCCGATGGGAGCTTTCAAAGTAGGCAAGATTGCTCAGAACCGCATTCCGTTTTTGAGCAACCATTTGGCAGAAGAAGTCTGGGTCAAAGATCGGCAATGGGCGATCGCTCACCAGATTACGGGCTTTGCGGGCTATCCACTCCTGGTGGGCGATCGGGTGATTGGCGTGCTGGCAGTATTTAGCCATCAGCCGCTGTCATCAGAATTCCTAGAGGTTTTGCAAGGGCTATGCACCACGCTGTCGATCGTGTTGGATCATGCGACCCAGCACCAGCAAGATCGGCAGACTCAGCCAGAAACGACCCCGTTCTTATCAGAACAGTTGGCGACTTTGTTGGGTCGGGCACGCTTCAGCCTAGTAGGGACGGAGCGATCGCTGACGGATTCTCTCATCTATTTGCTGATTCGCACGGCGGAAGTGCTGCGAAACCTTAACTGCACCTACTGCCGCCTGAGCTATGGGGAAACTCAGATTGTGCTAGAGGCAATGGTATTTCCGGAAGCTGAAAGCGCTGCCTTCAGGGGGACGGTGGCTCTAGAGGCAGCAGATGCTCTCGGAGATTTACGCTTTGCGGTTTCCTGCCTCGGAGGAACGCTCCAAATCCTCAGCGATCATAACTCGACCGTACTTCAGGTTGTTCTAGAGGTTCCGTACCCCAGCTGTTTATTGGGTTTACCGATCCGGATTCAATGCCGATCGCCCGTTCTTCAAATGGCGTTTACGCATCTCGCCTATCTAGCAGGGCTAAAAGTCTGTGGTATCGCCGATCCTACAGTGCCGATCATTACAGATGATGTGGCTCTGCCGTTAGATTCCCCCACCCAGCGGCTGCTCTGGATTGCTGATCCTACTCAGGCTTTACCCAAGGGGGCGATCGCCCAGATTGATCTATTCATTACTTCTACTCAACTTCGGGAGGCTGTCGAAGCCGTTCATCAAGGCAAAACTTGGGGCATCGCCGATCTGCCTTCAGAATCCCAAACTTTATCCGATCGGGAGCAGGAAATCTTAACGCTGCTGGCTCAGGGGTTGCGCGATCGCAATATAGCGGCTCAGCTCTACATCAGCGAACGTACCGTCAAATTTCATATCAATAACCTGCTCACAAAACTTCAGGTGCGGACACGCTGTCAGGCAATGTATGAAGTGAGTTCGAGAGGGTGGATACAGGGAGTCGGGAGTAAGCAATAGTTTGTCCTAAAGTCTCAGCAGTTCTCATTGTGGATTTCATTGTGGATCGCATATCGGGAAGTTTGCGCCTGCAGGGCGCGAACTCCCCCAACAAAGCCCGAAAAAAGCCCGCCGCAGGCGGGCTTTTTTCGGGCTTTGTTTCAAAATGAGAATTACTGCTAAAGTCTGTCACAAAGCGTTGATGGACAGGCTTTGCGGTAAAGTGGCTTTATGTATGACAACGACGACTTAACGGTACTGGAAGCCGAAATCGACCTTGATCCCCTCGACCATGTGGGGTCAGTCGATGCTGAGGAAGAAGTTGCTAGGCCCGATCCAGATGAAATGCTGGCGCTCTTGGAGTCCCCCAACCATCAGCAGCGCATTCTGGCAACCAGAGCTTTCTGCGAACTGGAGGATCGGCGAGCCATTCCTCTGTTGATTCGGCTGCTCACCGATGCTTGCCCTCTAGTGCGGGTGAGTGCCGCCTATGGATTGGGACGTAACCCCAGCCCCACCGCCGTTGAGCCGTTGATTCAGCAGCTTAGGCAAGATTGGAATGGCTATGTGCGTAAGGGCGTAGTCTGGGCGCTGGGAAACTGCCGCGATCGCCGCTCTTTAGAACCCCTCACCGATGCCCTAAAAACCGATATCTCTGCCGTACGCCTCTGGGCGGCTAGCGCGTTGGCGCAGATGGCTGACGTGGGCTATGACTCGATGATTGCTGGCTTACCTAGGTTGATCGAAGCCCTACGCCGGGACCCGATTCCGGCAGTGCGGAGCAATTGTGCCTGGGCGATCGGTCAGATATGCCGAGAGCTGCCCTCTAACGTGATCTATGCCACGGCGATCGATGCCTTGATTGAAGCCTTTGCGGAAGACGAAGAGCTAGGCGTACGCGAAGATGCCAAGGCTGCCATGCTGAGGGTAGGCGACCCGCGCGGTTTACAAGTAATTGAGGAATTGGAGCTGGAGGGCTTTTAGCTTTATGTCTCAGCTACCCCATGTCTCAGCTACTCCATGTCTCGGCTCCATGTCTCGGCTATGGCAACTGCCAAGGCAGCTAGGACGAAAAAAACTAGGGTGGGGCGCAGCGCCCCACCCTAATTTCCCCAAGCAAACTGGCGACAGCTACCCTATGTCTTCGCTAACGATTGTCTCCGCTAACTATTTTGTCGAGCTGCGGTTAAAACTCTGTGGTTAAGATACCATAGCCTGAACATTCCTGCGGCTGACTGAACTTAGCGGCACTTACCCTTCACGGCACTAGCATGATGGCGGACATTCCCACCATTTCTCGAACTGAATTGGCAGAACGGCGGCGTAAGCTCAGATGGCAGCGGCGCTGGCGAATTTTGCAGACGAGCTGGCAGGTCGTGGCGATGGGGGGGCTAACTGTCGGGCTGATTTGGGTAGTGACGCTGCCTGACTGGATGCTGCGGGATGCTAGCCAAATTGAGGTAGAGGGCAACAAGTTTCTATCGGCAGATACGGTGCGCACTTTGCTGCCCATTAAATATCCTCAGTTTTTGCTGACGCTGCAACCCAAAACCCTGACTCAGCGCCTTGAATCCCAGGCTCCGATCGCCGAAGCAACCGTCTCGCGTCATCTGTTTCCTCCGGGCTTGACGGTGCGCATTCAGGAGCGCTATCCGGTGGCGATCGTCTACTCCAGTCCAACGGCTCAAAGCGGTCAGCCTGGAAATGTGTCCACTGAATCTAATCCGGTAGCGCTGCTTGACGAACGCGGCACCTTTATTCCCTATGAAAGCTATGTGTCGTTGAATCGATCGCGCCAGCTGCCCAGCCTCAAAATCGTTGGGATGCAGGATCAATATCGCTCTCAATGGCCAAGTCTCTACCAGCAGGTGAGCCGTAGCCCCGTCAAAATTCTGGAAATTGACTGGCGAGAACCGGGCAATCTCATTCTCCATAGTGAGTTGGGTACTGTTTACTGTGGTTCCTATGGCAGTCGCTTTGCAGAGCAGATCCGAACGCTCGACCAGCTTCGACAGCTCCCCGAAAAGCTGAATTCGCAAAAGATTGACTTTATCGATTTGCGCAACCCTCAGTCGCCATTGGTGAAGATCATTGGCTCAGAAGCGATCGAACTTCCCGACAGCTCCCGCGACGAAATACCTGATCAGGAAGACTCTGCTTTGCCTGATTCCCAGGCTGTGCCCTGATAGTCAAGATTCCCAGGCTGTGCCCTGGTAGTCATGCCGTGGTAGTCATGTTGTGACATCTGAATGAACCAGAGCCATAGCAACCGCCAAGGCGGTTAAGACTGGGACATTTTTGGTGGGGCGCTTAGCGCCCCACCAAAAATGTCCTCAGAAAACTGGCGACAGCCATAATTTGCATCCAGATTGTCCGGGTAGAGATACACTGTTCTGAATTAAGAAAGTTTAGAGCAGCAAAAATGGAGCATGATCACAAAAAATATGAGAAGACTTCCTGCAAGCAGTTGCCGCATCTGTAAGTCTTAATGGGATAAAAATTAGCCATTCTTGAGCTTAATTAGATAAAGTTAGGCGATAAGCAATTTCAAAAGATTTAATAGAAATGCGATCGTAAAGATTGCGATCGAACCCACCTAAATTTTTTCATGAAAATTAACTCCTGAAAGTTAAGCAGAGTCAGTGCATTACCAGATCTTTAGGCTACTCAATACGCTGATTAGGCAGTAATTAAGCAGTCTCTAACTGTGGTTTGGTTTTTCTAGCAACTTACCCTATAGTTGTCTAGAGTTAAAAAGTCTTTGTATCAGTCGTTTCTAAAGTCCAATGACATTTGATAGTAAATTAATTACCACCCATTCAGAATCTCCTGACTCCAATCAGGTAGATTTTCCGTTGCCAATGAACGCTGCTAACCCTTTTTCTAACTCTGGAGTACACTTGGGTCAAGTTCGCGACATCAAAGGCGCAAGGGTAGGCGAGGAAACCAGGAGTGATGAGATTGTGCCCAGCAGCGTAGCTAAGATCAAAGTCATTGGGGTTGGGGGCGGCGGCTGCAATGCCGTGACCCGCATGATTGCTAGCGGCGTAGCTGGCATAGAGTTTTGGTCTGTCAATACAGACGCTCAGGCTCTCAATAATATAGAAATTATTAACTGCTTGCAAATCGGTCAAAAGTTGACGCGGGGTTTGGGCGCGGGCGGAAATCCGGCGATCGGTCAGAAAGCCGCTGAGGAATCCCGTGACGAGCTGGCAGCTGCTCTGGAAGGCTCTGATTTGGTCTTTATTACCGCTGGCATGGGGGGCGGCACGGGTACTGGGGCAGCGCCCATTGTGGCTGAAGTTGCCAAAGAGGTCGGTGCCCTAACGGTAGGCGTTGTGACGCGTCCCTTTACGTTTGAAGGCAGACGACGCACCAATCAAGCAGATGAAGGCATTGCGGCGCTGCAAAGCCGAGTAGACACGCTGATTATCATCCCCAACGACAAGCTGCTGAGCGTCATTTCAGAACAGACTCCCGTTCAGGAAGCCTTTCGGGTCGCAGATGACATCTTGCGCCAGGGGGTGCAGGGTATTTCAGACATCATTACGATACCCGGTCTAGTCAACGTCGATTTTGCGGATGTTCGGGCAGTGATGGCTGATGCTGGATCGGCGCTGATGGGTATTGGCATTGGTTCTGGCAAGTCGAGGGCTAGAGAAGCGGCGACTGCGGCAATCTCTTCGCCGCTGCTGGAGTCTTCGATCGACGGAGCAAAGGGCGTTGTCTTCAACATTACGGGGGGGCATGACCTGACGCTACATGAGGTCAATGCGGCGGCTGAAATTATCTATGAGGCAGTCGATCCCAACGCCAACATTATCTTTGGCGCAGTTTTAGACGAGAGTTTGCAAGGAGAGATTCGGATTACGGTGATTGCAACGGGTTTTACTGGAGAGATGGCGCCGCCACCTGTGCAGCAGAGTCGCGTATCGCCCTTGAAGCAGCGATCGCCCCTTGCCTCACCCCCCTCAACCTTGTCCCAGCCTCCGATCAATCAGCCTCTGACAAATCAACCTCCGACCAATCAGCCGCCCGATCCACGCACGACAAAGCCAGGGCTAGATATCCCAGAATTTTTGCAGCGCCGGAGACCTCCTCGGTAGAAAGGCTTGAATTCATCGAAGCCTCCTGGCTGGCAAATCGCCGCAGTTCTGACCATAGGCGTACTTTCTGTCTCAACGGCTGCTATTTTTATTCGATTGGCGCTGGCTGACTCTGGCAGTCAGGGTGTGGGCTTTAGCCTAGTGTTGGCTGCCTCTCGTTTGACGATCGCTTCCCTTTGCCTCATCCCGGCGTGGCGCAGTTTCCGTTCTGCACAGTTTCAGCCGAGCGCTCTCTACTACTCGGCGGCGGCAGGTCTGTTTCTAGCAATTCATTTCGCTTGCTGGATCACCTCTCTGTCCTACACTTCGATCGCCGCTTCTACTGCACTCGTCACCACCAATCCGGTTTGGGTGGCGCTGTGGTCGTGGCTTTGGTTTCGAGAAAAGCCCAGTTCTCTGACATTGGGGGGAATTGCGATCGCGCTATTGGGCAGTGTCGTGGTAGCCATTGGCGATGCGGGAGATGGGTTTGTCGGGAGTCATCCGCTGTTGGGAAATTCCCTGGCGCTGATTGGCTCTTGGGCGGTCAGCCTGTATTTTTTGTTGGGGCGATCGGCACAGCGGCGTGGCTTGGGCATTAGTAGCCATGTGGTGCTGACCTACACAACGGCCGCCCTAGTGCTGCTGCCGCTGCCATTTTTATTTGGCTCAAGCTACAGCGGCTATCCTATCTCTGTCTATGGCTGGATCGTGCTAATGGCAGTCTTTCCTCAGCTGATCGGCCACACAAGCTTCAATTGGGCAGTGCGCTGGGTTTCGCCCACTCTTGTCACCCTCACTATTCTGGCAGAACCCGTTGGCTCCAGTATTCTGGGAGCGATCGTTTTTCGTGAAAATCCGGGTGTAGTGGTAATTGCGGGTGCGGTGGTGATTGTTGCCGGGGTGGCGATCGCTGCCCTAGGAACAAGAGAAGCCTGACTAATCTCTTGCCAAAATCCAAAGCCGCCGCCTCACCGTCTACGCTGCTCTGCCTCATATTCTCGACGGAGTTGATTGGGCAACAGCGACGGATTGGGTCTGTTGGAATTAGAGTTTCTGGGTCTTGACTCTTCACCAGAGTCGTCGTCAGAGCTGTCGTCAGAGTCCTCACCAGCGTCGTCACCGTTTTGCGGCAAGCTATCTTGCGGCAAGCCATCTTGCGGCAAGATGGGCGAACCGGAAGGAAACTCCCAGCTAGGTGTAGGGGAGAGCGTTGCGGATGGTTCGGGAGAAGGCGTTGCCGAGGGCGTCAGTGAGGGCGTAACGGTCGAGGAGGGGGGAATTGGCTCCAGATTTATAGTCTCTGAAGGGGAAGACTGTCCCGATGTTTCAGTAGGCAGCGGGGTATCTAGGGGAATAACTTGCTGAGAGTTCAGTAAAAGATTGCCAACGGCAGCAACGGCAATCCCGGCGATCGCGGCTAGTCCCAGCACAATCCCTATCCATCCTGATCTCCGCTTTTCAGGTAAAACAGGAGCAGTTTCTACGGCAGACATGGGGCTATATCGGGATACAGGCTGGGGTGTGATTTGAGGGAGAGGCTGGGGTACAGGCTGAGGTGTGGATTGAGGTACAGATTGAGGTGCAGCTCGCGGAACATAGCGAGGACTAACCGCCACAGTTGCCATTGTGGAAGGATTAGGATCGATCGCCCCATAGGGCGCTGATGCTGCTAATCCATTGATCGAATTACCGGGCAGTAGCGCCAGCCATTCGGCAACCGTGCCCGGACGATGACGCACCTCGATCGCCATACCGCGCAGCACCGCCTGATTGGTGGCTGCGCTCAGGTAAGGCTGAAGGTCGCGGGGAGAGATCAGGGGCTGACGATCGCGCAAGATCGACGCAGCGGGCACCTGAGCCGTCAAGAGCGCATAGAGAGTTGCTGCCAGTCCATAAACATCGGTGGCAGGAGTACGTTTCTCTTGAGCAATGTACTGTTCGATCGGCGCATAGCCCACGGAAATCAGGCTGGTATGCGTTTGGGTCACTCCTGGCGTAAACTCGCGCGCAATGCCAAAGTCGATAAGCACGACTTCTTGGGTGCCCTGCCGCAGAATAATGTTTTGGGGCTTCACGTCGCGGTGCAGCAATCCGCTGTGGTGAACCACCTCCAGCGCGGCTCCAACCTGACGAATGTAGTGAATGGCGACGGCTTCGGAAAGAGGGCGCTCGGGAAACACAAGCTGCTCCAGCGTTTCTCCCGGAATGTAGTCCATCACCAGATAGGGCACATTGTCTTCAATGAAGAAGTCATTGACCCGCACAATGTTTTGATGCACACACATTGCTAAGCGGCGAGCCTCGTCTCGAAACTGCTGCTCAAACTCTGCATACTGAGGGTTGTCTTGACTTGAGGGATTCAAAGTCTTGACAACCACCGTTTGCCCCAGATAGTGATGTACGGCTCTAAAGGTTATGCCAAAGCCACCCTGCCCCAAGGGTTGCTCTAGGGTATACTTGCCGCCCTGCAATGTTTTACCCACCAGCGAATTCATAGCCATTGATGCCTGTGTGAGACCCTACACTCTAAAATAATCCCTCTTGAGCCCCCATGTCTGTGGCTTAGGGACAGCCTGACCTGTGGCACGATCGCCCCAAGATAAAATTAGTCTGCCGATTAACGTTCTGTAGGGGGCGATCGCGGTAGAAGCGCGGCTTACACTCATAGGGTGAAAGGCTGCGATCGCATTGTGAAAGCTTACAGTCGCATTGTCACTCCCTACAATCCTATTGCGATACCGTACAGAAGCAATGTGAGTCAATACAGTGCTTCTGCAAGCCAATACAGTGCTTCTGCAAGCGGCTACAGAAGCACTGCAAGTCGATACAGTCGCATTGTGGCTCGTTACATTCAAAATGCTGACAGAGCGAAAGGGCTGGTTCACCCCACCCTGACCGACTTTATTCAGGACATTGCCAAGTTTTCTAGAGTTTACTCATCCAGGAGGCAGACTTTAGAGCTTTTTTGTCATGAATACGCTGTTGGGGTCGTCACTGTATTCGGCAAAGGGACTGCAATACTCAAACCCGTATCGCAGGTATAAAGCGCGTGCCGGAGCAAACTCAGGCAAAGCCCCCGTTTCTAAATACAGGCGATCGTAGCTTCGGCGTTTTGCTTCTTGGATAATGTGTTCAAGCACCTTTGAGGCAATACCCTTGCGCCGATGAGCTTTGGCGGTACGCATTGATTTGATTTCGCCCGATTTGATTTCGCCCGATTTAATTTCGCCTAGCTCCTTTAGCGCCCCACATCCGAGTAATTCATCGCCCTCCCAAACCGACCAGAAAGTAATATGGGGCGATCGCAAAGCCTCTAAATCGAGAGCATGGACGCTTTCAGGCGGCGTAATCTCCTGCATATCTTCGAGATGCTCTTGGAGAAAATCAGCGATCGTTTTACCCGTCAAGTCATCTTCGCGAATCTGCATCACCGCATCTCCTTACCCTGGACAGAGAATGGTTCTCCATATCGATAGATTCTCCCTCTTCTTGCTGGCAATTTGGGCAAGATGGGAGTAGATTCACTCTATTCCCTCTTTGGTTTGCCCATGTTGTTCCCCTCGTTCTTCCGCAGCTCCAAGAAGCTGCCGCCGACCGAAAAACGCACGGTGCTCAATGACGTAAGCTGGCAAAAATTTGAGACTTTGCTGGCAGAACTAGGCGAAGAGCGTCAAACCCGCCTCACCTACTTCCGAGGCAAGCTGGAATTGATGACCCCGATCGCCGCTCATGAGCGCTGCAATAAGCTGATCGAGTCGCTAGTGCTGATTTTGGCAGAAGAATTACATCTCTCTGTGACTCATCTGCTTCCGGTGCTGTTAAAGTCTCCTCAGCTAGGCTGCGCCACCGAGCCAGACGCCTGCTATTACTTTCACAATGTTCCCTCAGTGCAGGGCAGAACCGAGCTGACTCTGCCCCGCGACCCATCCCCCGATTTGCTGATAGAAGTGGCGCTGACCAAAAGCAGTCTCGATAAGCTGCCGATCTACGCGACGCTAGGCATCCCGGAAATCTGGCGCTACATAACCGTGCCCAACGAAGACATTCTCAAGGGGACGCTGCTGATTTACGATCTGCAAGGCGATCGCTACATAGAGCAACGCGCCAGCCAGATCTTCCCGTTTCTCTCGGCAAGTCGGGCGCTGCAATTTTTGCAGGAGAGCGATTCTATGAGTCTGGCGACTTCTATTCGCCTACTGCGATCGTGGATGAAAGATCAGGTTTAGGGATAAATCAGGATCTTTAGCGTTTCTGGCGTAGGCGAAACCGCTTGCTCAACTGCTGCCGCCAAATCTTTGAGGGCATAGCGATCGCTCACCAAAGCATCCACGTCAATTTTTTTGTTGAAGACAATATCCGCCGCTAGAGACTGCACTTTGTAGGACGAACTGTAGCTGCCCATCAAATCGATCTCCCGTCGGTACAGGACATTAGGATTGATGGGAATTTCTAGCTCATCCGGAAATTCTGCAAAGAAGAGAATTTTGCCGCCTTTGCGGGTGCAGCTCAGCGCCTGAAAAAACGCCTTGTCGCTAGGAACGGCGAGAATACTGGTATCGACTCCCATGCCTTTAGTCATCGCCTCAATTTTGGGCGTCAGCTCTGGGTCGCGGGCATCGAAAGCAGCATCGGCTCCAATGCTGAGGGCTTTCTCAATGCGGCTGGGGATCAAGTCAGTGGCGATCGCTCTTGCCCCAAAATACTTCACCAGCATGATGAACATCAGTCCGATCGGTCCGGCACCCGTAATCAGAACCGTCTGTCCCGGCGCAATCTGGGCTTTTTTTACCGCCTTAAGGCAGCAGTTGGTTGGCTCCACAAAGCTGGCCTGCTCAAAGGTAATGCCGTCGGGAATGGGGATCAGTCCGCCGTTACGGACGATGTGCCCTGGCACCTTGACATAGTCGGCAAAGCCGCCGCCGCTAGGGGTGAATCCGGCAGTCGTTGTCACGTTCTTGTAGACATCGCACATGGAGTAGTTTTCGTGCAGGCAATAGTCGCAGTGCATACAGGGAATGTGGTGCATGACGACAACGCGCTGCCCCACCTGCCACTTCTGCACCTCTGAACCAATGGCGGCGATCGTTCCTGCGGTTTCATGTCCAAAAATACGGGGCGGCTCATAGAGCGGATAGCGAATCTTTTTGATGTCTGACTGACACAGCCCTACAACCTGCACCTGCACCAACACCTCATCGGCGGCTAGCTCCGGCACCGGAATTTCTTCATAGCTCAGCTGATTCACGCCCCTAAACACCTGTGCTTTCATGCTTCTTTCCTGCTAATTCTCTGCTTCTGGCATCCACCGTATCATCTCTCAGAATCAGTCCTCAGAATCATCCTCTGTTCCTGCAATGCAGGCAGTAATTCTTATTTTGAAACGAAGCATGAGAAAGCCCCCCCACAATAGATCCTAAGAACTGCTGGCAGTGTAGGTTATGGCAACCGCCAAGGCGGTTAGGACGAGGACATTTTGGGTGGGGCGCTTTGCGCCCCACCCAAAATGTCCTAAGCAAACTGGCAATAGCTATAGTTCTTTGAAAGCAAGACCAGAACGTGCGATCGTTGGCGTTGCTGATCTCTGGAATGTTTTTGGGTTGGAGAGGGACATGGAGTACCCCTCTCCAACCCAAAAACATCCCTCTACTAAGCAATGTGCGATCGTTTAAGATGATTAGGCTTAATCTACAAGCTCCATCTACAGCCCCTCTGCCATGTCTGCTGCCACGCCTGCTGGTCAAAAAATCTACGAAGGAAAAGCCAAGATCCTTTACACAACGGAAGATCCTGACGTTCTGTTAACGCACTTCAAAGACGATGCTACTGCCTTTAATGCCCAAAAGCGAGGCAGCATTGTCGGCAAAGGGCAAATGAACTGCGCCATTTCCACCCATTTGTTTCAGCTCTTAGAAGCCGAGGGCGTTGCCACCCACTGGCTCGACTCTCCTAGCGCTAATGAAATGCGGGTGCGTACCGTAAAAATCTTGCCGCTAGAAGTGGTTGTCAGGAACATTGTTGCGGGTAGCCTCTGTCAACAGACAGGTCTGGCGCTCGGAACGGTCTTGAAACAGCCGCTCGTAGAGTTCTATTACAAGAACGATGCTCTGGGAGATCCTCTGCTGACTCGCGATCGCCTCTTTCTTCTGGAACTGGCAACCCCAGCGCAAGTCGAGCAGCTGCAAATCGCAGCCTTGAAAATTAACCAGATTCTTTCGGGTTTCTTTGAAAGATGTGGCATCACGCTTGTAGACTTCAAGCTGGAGTTTGGAATAGATACTCAAAACCGTCTGCTGCTGGCAGACGAGATTAGCCCAGATACCTGTAGACTATGGAACCAAGGGGATTCAGACCCGACTCAGCGGGTGATGGATAAAGATCGCTTTCGGCATGACTTGGGCAACGTGGAAGCAGCCTATCAACAGGTGCTAGAAAGAGTTCTGGCACAGTCGATCGAAAAATAGGTGCAGCCAATGCTGTAAAATTGCTCCGTTCACCTGGGATGATTCTGGGAGCATTGACCCATAGCCATCTGGAATGCCCTCAATGTTGTTTCCTGGTCTGCTCGGTTCTCTCTGGCATTGACAGATTACAGACAGATTACAGACAGATCACATGGTGTGTGGACGTGCAAAACAATCTAAACAGTATGCGTTTTTCCCCCGTTTTATTCGCAGTTCTCACTGCATCCACAGCGATCGGTCTGGTTTACCCAACCGAGGCAAAAGCCTCTGATGCCCTAGAGCAAAGTGGCAGTGCTGTCAGTAATTTAGAGGTTGCAAAAAATTCCGGTCTTTCGCTTCAGGAAAATCTTGAGGAAGTAGACCTCACGGCTTCTCCCACAACCGATCTGCTGAGTGCGGGACATTCAGCACCGACGGTCAGTGCGCCAGACCGTGCTGCTGTAGAGTTCTTTGCACGTCCGCAAGCTACGGCAATCCGCCCATCTGATAGCGCCGCTTCACCACAAGTTGCGGCTTCAGCGGCTCAGCAGTTGGCTCAGTCCACAGTGCCTTTGCCAGAGCTACCTGCGGAACCTACTACGCCTTCCGCAGAACCTACCGTGCCACCTGTGGAACCCACCACGCCTTCCGCAGAGCCTGCCACGCCTTCTACGGTGCCAGCGCCTGCGACTCCAGGCGCTACGCCTCCCGCAAGCTCTAGCCAGCCAGAAGCCCGTGTTTTGGTTGCCGAGGTGGCAGTGTCGGGTACAGAGGGAGATCTGCTCGATCGCGTCTACAACGCCATTCGCACTCAGCCCGGACGAACCACGACGCGATCGCAGCTCCAAGAAGACATTAATGCCGTCTTTGCAACTGGATATTTTGCCAACGTTCGAGCAGTGCCAGAAGACACGCCGCTTGGGGTCAGAATTACCTTTGAGGTGCAGCCAAACCCGGTGCTACAGTCGGTGCGTTTGCAAGACAGCGTTGTGCAAACCATTACCTATGAGAATCAAGAGGTGCCGCTCCAGCAAGCCGTAGACGGAATTTTTGGCGCACAATATGGCAATATTCTCAATCTGAATGATTTTCAGGACGGCGTAGAGCAGCTCAACAAGCTCTATCAGGACAATGGCTATGTGCTGGCGCAGATTGTTGGCGCACCCCAGGTTTCGCCAGATGGCACCGCCACGCTAGAAGTTGCTGAGGGCATCATTGAGGATATTCAAATTCGGTTCCTCGATCGAGACGGCAACGCCACAGACGATGATGGCAACCCGATTGAGGGCAAAACCAGGGACTTCATTATCACCCGCGAGTTTGATTCTGAGCCTGGGGATGTTTTCAACCAGAGTCGTATTCAAGCTGACCTGCAACGGGCTTTTGGGCTAGGTATCTTTGAAGACTTGCAGGTGGCGCTGAACCCCGGTGAAGACCCCCGCAAGGTGAATGTGGTGGTGAATGTCACTGAGCGACGCTCAGGCAGCATCGGAGCTAGTTTGGGAGTCAGCTCGGCAGATGGAGTCTTTGGAGCCGTAAGCTTGCAGGAGCAGAACCTAGGGGGGAACAATCAAACCCTCAGCGCCGAAGTGCAGGCAGGTCTACGCAGCAGTCTACAGTTTGACGCAAGCTTCACCGATCCCTGGATTGCAGGCGATCCCAATCGCACGTCTTACACCGTGAATGCCTTCGGTCGTCAGTCGATTTCGCTGGTGTTTGACGGGGGCGAAAACGAGGTTAGGCTGCCGGACAATGACGATGACGACGATGATGACGATGATGAAGGCGATCGGCCACGGGTTTACCGTTTCGGGGGTGGCGTTAGCTTTTCTCGCCCACTCGATGGCGGCTGGCGTGCCTCGCTAGGTCTGCAATACCAAAATGTCTCGATTCGAGATGCTGATGGTGATATTAGTCCTAGAGATGAGTTGGGTAATTTGCTCAGCTTTAACAGTTCTGGAACCGATAATATTCTCTCGATTCAAGCTTCAGCCGTGCGCGATCGCCGTAATAGCGCTACCCAAACGACGAGCGGTTCTCTCCTGCGGTTCAGTGACGAGCAAACGATTCCGATTGACGGCATTACCTTTAATCGAATTCGCGGCAGCTACAGCTACTTTATTCCGGTCAGGCTAACGCAGATTTCGCCCGACTGCCGCAAAGAAGATCGGTTACCCACCGACTGTCCTGAAACGCTGGCTTTCAACGTTCAGGGAGGCACGATTCTTGGAGACCTGCCACCCTACGAAGCCTTCTCGCTGGGGGGAACAGACTCTGTTCGGGGCTACCAATCGGGAGAGTTGGGCAGCGGACGCAGCTTTGTGATCGCCACGGCAGAATATCGCTTCCCCATCTTTTCGATCGTTGGCGGAGCTTTGTTTGTGGATGCCGGAACAGATCTGGGCACTGCAAGTGATGTTCCTGGCAACCCAGCCGGAGTTCGCGATAAACCTGGCAGCGGCTTTGGCTATGGCATTGGGATACGCATTCGATCGCCGATCGGTCAAATTCGGGTAGACTATGCCATCAACGACCAGGGCGACAATGAGATTCACTTTGGCATCGGGGAGCGGTTTTAGGATGCGCGAGGAGCAATAGATGAGTCATGTGGCACCGCTGCTAGAGAGCTTGGCGCAGCGATCGGTATGGGGGCAAGGCAAGCAGCAAACCCTAGCGATCGCTGTCGAGCGGTCGGGGATTGGCTTGCATTCGGGTCTTCCCACTCAAGTGCGGCTTGCACCCGCTGAAACAGGTCGAGGGCGCTATTTTGTTCGTACAGATCTTCCTGGAGCGCCTAAGATTCCGGCTCAAGTTGATGCCGTGCGTCAAACGATGCTGTCTACCGAATTAGCCTATGGCGAGGCATCGGTTCGCACGGTAGAGCATCTGCTGGCGGCATTGGCGGGTCTAGGCATAGATAATGCCCAAATTGAAATCAATGGGGCAGAAGTACCGCTGCTGGATGGATCGGCGCTGGGCTGGGTGGAGGCAATCGCCCAGGCAGGGATTCAGCTCCAAGCCAGCGATCGCCCCCAGTTTGTTTTGAGTGAACCCATCTGGATACGGCAGGAAGATGCCTTCGTGGCAGCGCTGCCTTCGCCAGAACTGCGGTTTACCTATGGCATTGACTTTGACCTGCCTGCGATCGGCAATCAGTGGCATAGCTGGTCACCTCTTTCAGAATCTAGCCAGGAAAGCTTTGCAGAGACGATCGCCCCTGCCCGCACCTTTGGCTTGGCACACCAGATTGAGCAGTTGCAGCAGAACGGATTAATCAAGGGCGGCAGCCTGGAGAATGCTCTAGTCTGCGGCAAAGAAGGATGGATTAATCCCCCGTTAAGGTTTTCAAATGAGCCAGTGCGGCATAAACTTTTAGACTTAGTAGGAGACTTGAGTTTGTTGGGTGTGTTTCCGCAAGCCCATGTTTTGGCTTACAAAGCCAGCCATGCGCTTCATGTTCAGCTTGCCCAGCATCTGGCTCAGGTTTTCCAAACTCTTCAGCCCTATTCCTATTGACCCATGGCTATATTGACTGACGACCTCGCCTCAACCCAAATTCATACAGACCCGATTCATACCGAAGATGCCGAGACGATCGCCCACAAGCCTGATCCAGGTATTTTGGCGATCGAAGATATTCATCGGCTTTTACCTCACCGCTATCCCTTTTCGCTGGTGGATCGGATCATTCAGTATGTGCCGGGGAAATTGGCAGTTGGGCTAAAAAACGTCACGTTTAATGAACCTCACTTTCAGGGACATTTTCCCGGTCGTCCCATCATGCCAGGAGTGCTAATTGTCGAAGCCATGGCGCAGGTGGGTGGCATTATCGTGACGCAGATGCCCGATTTGCCTGAGGGCCTGTTCATGTTTGCCGGAATTGACAAAGTGCGGTTTCGCCGCCCCGTCGTTCCGGGTGATCAGCTGGTGATGACTGTGGAACTCCTCTCGGTCAAAGCCCGTCGATTTGGCAAAATGCAGGGACGCGCCGAAGTGGATGGTCAACTCGCTGCCGAAGGTTTGCTGACGTTCTCGCTTGTAGACCTCTAAGTTAACTAGAGATTTAATAAGTTAACTAGAGATTTAAGTAGACAGTTCAACGCTCTCTAACCCTCATCTACCCCTTGACTACCTTAATTCACCCTACTGCTGTCATTCATTCGCGGGCTGAGCTACACCCTACCGTGCAGGTAGGGGCGTACGCTGTCATTGGTGAGCGGGTGCGAGTGGGAGCCGGAACGGTGATTGGGGCACATGTGGTGCTAGATGGCGATACGGTGATTGGCGATCGCAACCAGCTCTTTTCGGGCGTGGTGATTGGCTCTGAGCCGCAGGATCTGAAGTACGACGGTTCTACCAATCAGGTGCGGATTGGGGATGACAACGTCTTCCGGGAATATGTGACGATCAATCAGGCGACCCATGCTGGGGAAGCTACGGTGATTGGCAACGGCAATTTGCTGATGGCTTACGTGCATGTCGGACACAATTGCGTGATTGAAGACCGCGTGATTATCTCTAACGGCGTGGCGTTTGCGGGTCATGTGTGGGTCGAGTCTCGCGCGACGATCAGCGGCGTGTTGGGAGTGCATCAGTTTGTCCATATCGGGCGCTTGGCAATGGTGGGAGGCATGAGCCGGATTCATCGAGATGTGCCGCCTTTTATGCTGGTGGAGGGTAATCCAGCCTGGGTGCGATCGCTCAATCGCATCGGCATTCAGCGGGCGGGGCTTGCTGACGAAGCGGAAGGAAATACGCTCCGTGCCCTCAAAAAGGCTTTTCGACTGCTCTATCGATCGGGTCTGCCCTTAAATCAGGCTTTAGACCAAATGGAGTTGCTTTCTGACAGCGAAGCTCTCCAGCATCTTCGGCAGTTTATCCGCATCAGCCATTATGAAGCGGGGCGGCGGGGCTGCATTCCAGGCAAACGAGGCACACGGAATGAGGAGTGAGGCTATCCCTGCTTGTCCGATCCGGATCTTTGTTAGCACAGGCGAAGTTTCCGGTGATTTGCAGGGTGGGCTACTAATTGAGGCGCTTTACCGACAGGCAGATCTTCTAGAGATTAATCTAGAGATTTTGGCGTTAGGGGGCGATCGCATGGCAGCAGCCGGAGCGCAGCTTTTGGCAAACACGAGTGCGATCGGCTCTATTGGTCTGCTGGAGTCGCTGCCTTACGTCTGGTCAACCTTTCAGATTCAGAAGCAGGTAAAGCGCTATCTCCAGCAAAATCCGCCCGATTTGGTGGTCATGATCGACTACTTTGGGCCTAATTTGAGCATTGGTCGTTTTGTCCGGCAGCGGTTGCCCAAGGTACCCACGGTTTATTACATTGCGCCCCAGGAGTGGGTCTGGTCGCTGAGTCCGCGCAACACTCGCCGAATCCTACATATTACCGATCGCCTCTTAGCCATTTTTCCTGCTGAAGCCGCCTATTACCAAAAGCAGGGGGGCAACGTCGCCTGGGTAGGGCATCCTCTGGTTGACCGGATGCAGACTGCTCCTAGCCGCGCTGAGGCTAGAGCCGCGCTAGGCATTGCGCCTGAACAAACGGCGATCGCCCTCATTCCAGCCTCCCGTCGCCAGGAAATCAGGTATGTGATGCCCGTTATGTTTGAGGCGGCTCAGCAAATTCAGGCAAAGCTGCCCCAAGTACACTTTTGGATTCCACTGTCGCTGGAGGTGTATCGAGCGGCGATCGAGCAGGCGGTGCAGCGGTACGAACTTAGGGCAACGATCGTTAGTGGACAGTCTCAAGCCGTGATGGCGGCGGCAGACTTGGCGATCACCAAGTCGGGCACGGCAAATCTGGAAATTGCCCTGCTAGACGTGCCGCAGGTGGCAATGTACCGCGTTCATCCGCTCACCGCCTGGGTTGCTGAGCATATTCTTAAGTTTGAGCCACCGTTTGTCTCGCCGCCCAATCTGGTGCTAATGGAGGCAGCGATTCCTGAACTTTTGCAGCGGAATGCCACCGCCGATCGCATTACCCAGGAATCTTTAGATATTCTTCTCAATTCTGCGCGGCGGCAAAAGATGCTGGAGCAGTATCAGCAGATGCGGCAAAAATTGGGGGAGGTGGGGGTGTGCGATCGCGCCGCCCAAGAAATCTTACAGTGCTTGCGGTCTAAGGCTTGAGAGCTAAAGTTCAGCAGCACAAATTATGGTTAGCGTACAGTGCTCTTTTTCCCAGCAACGCTGAAGATTCTTGCGTTTGCAGCCTAGCGATACCGCAGCAAGTCTCTGTCTTCCGATCGATCCCTTTAAATTCTCTTTAGAAGAGACTAAGAATTATAGAATCGCTTGCAATTCTTGGCACTCTGAATTAGTGTCTAGTATGTTCGCAGATCCTGGACTCAGCTCTAACTTCTGGAGCTGTTTTTGGTAGATACGTAGGTGCCGGTTTTAGCGCTTACCTAAGCCGGGGCATCCTCTCACATAGCTCTGTACATAAGTTGTTTAGATTGTTTGAAGGTATCATTATGGAACCTGAAATGCAGCAGTATACTGATGCCCCAGAGTATAAGGCGGAAAAGATAACTGTGGATATGGAAAAAACACCTGGAGAGACCTTTACCGAGGTCAAAGACGAAGCCAACGATCAAATTAAGCAGGTTGGAGAAAAGATTTCGGTCTTTCTAGCCGATCTACCTGACTATTTGACAGAATTTTTTGGGAAGTACAAGCGCCCGATCGTCACGATCGGATTAATTTTTACAGCCATTATTGCTGTGAAGCTTTTGCTAGCGATCCTAGATGCAATTAACGATATTCCTTTGCTTTCGCCCTTGTTTGAGCTGGTGGGCATGAGCTACACCGCTTGGTTTGTTTACCGCTATCTGTGGAAGGCAGAAAACCGCCGTGAGCTTTCTACTGACCTCAACTCTATGAAAGAGCAGGTCTTGGGCAAGATCAACGAAGTCTAGTCCGTTATTTCAAGCTTTCTCAGTTATTTCAAGCCTTCATAGATGTCCTTCCTTTAGCTAAAGGGAGGACCTCTGTGTTTTCAAAGCCCGTCGCTACTTCTCGGTCAGCGTCCAGACTCCCTCCTCCCACTTTTCATCGGTAGCAAGATCGCTCAGCCAGTAGCCACATCGCTCGACATGCAGCAGAGCCGCTTTGTCAAATGGGTTGATTTCCTCCAGGATTTGGCTGAAGGCTGTCCTGGCGCTAGAGAATTTCCGACTGAGATACAGTTCGCGCCCCTGACGGTAAAGATCGATCGATCGCATTTTTGAGTCAGGCAGCACCTCAGAGCGTAAGCCCACCAGTTCATAAATGCTGACAGGCTTGCTCTTGCCCTTGACCCGAATGTAATCTAGTTCGCGCACCCAGACCTGATGACGGCAGGGTTCATAGGTGGTTTCGCTAATCACAATGTCGCAGCCGTACTGCTTGCTGGCTCCCTCTAGCCGCGATCCCAAATTAACCCCATCGCCGATCGCCGTAAACTCCATGCGGCGGCTAGAGCCAATGTTGCCGCTAATGACGCTATCTGAGTTAATGCCGATGCCGATCTTAATTTTGCGGGAGTTGGGGCGGCTGTCGTTGAAATGCGTTAACCGCTGGCGCATCTCAATCGCGGTCTGAATCGCCATCCACGCATGATCCTCCAGTGGAAACGGCGACCCATACACCGCCATAATTGCATCGCCGATGTACTTATCCAGAATGCCTTTGTGGGTGAAGACGGCATCGACCATCGTTTCAAAGTAGGCATTGAGCATTGCCACCACCTCTTCGGCTTCCATCGATTCCGTGAGGCTGGTATAGCCTCGAATATCTGAAAATAGCACCGAGACTTCTTTGCGTTCGCCTCCGAGCTTGGCATCGCCGCTGCTGAGCAATTGTTCGGCTAAGTCTTGTGTCATGTAGCGGTACATCATGGTCTTCAGCCGTCGCTCGTCGCTGATGTCGTCCATGACCACCAGCACGCCAGAGGTTTTTTGGCAGTCGTTGGCATCGGCGATCGTATTAACCGACAGATGAATACTTCGCTGCTCGGTGCCCCTGACGGGCAGTAACGTCTGGTCAGGGTAATACTGTTGGCGATTTTTCTCGCCGCTGCCCGTCAAAGCCGCCTGAAGCCATTTGGGAAAATCGCCCTTCTCCAAACGGATCAGCTCGGCTACAGACTTACCTTCCAGAGACTCGTGCTCCTCTAGCCCTAGCAGCGATCGCGCACTCTCATTCACGGCAATGATCTTGCCCTCTTTGTTGGTCGAAATCACGCCATTGGAGAGCGATCGCAAAATATCTCGCTGCATCTGCTCTTGCTGCTTGACGGTGGCAAATAGCTGAGCATTTTGCAGGGCAACACCCGCCTGAATGTTGAAGGCTTTCATAAACTCTTCGTCATTACGGTTGAAACTTGCCCGCCAGCATTCTGGAGCCTCAGGATAGTTTGCTGGATTGTAGGGCGCGAACTCGCCCTGCCGCTTTTTGTTGATGAGCTGAGTCACGCCGATCAGCGCACCATCTGCATTGAATACAGGCATACACAACATGCTGCAAGTGCGGTAGCCCGTCTTTTGATCGGTTTCTTTGGAAATAGCAGAGTTGGGGTGGCTGTAGAGATCGAAGGGAATCAGCAGCGGTTCGCCCGTCATCACGACCTGTCCGGCGAAGCCCGCATCGATTGGGATGCGAAACTGCTGAAGCTGACCGTTCACCGAAAATTTTGTCCACAGTTCGTTATGCTCTCGATCGATCAGCCACAGGGTACTGCGATCGGCTTGCATCAGCTCCTGTGCCTCTTCCATCACCTTGCTGAGGGTTTCCTCTAAGTCAAGGCTGCTTTGGCTCAGCGCCTTTGTTGCCTTCATCAAAGCCGATGCGGCTCTCTGCTGCTGGGTTGCTTTGTAAAACGATCGCGAGGATTCGAGAATCAGCCGAATAGAAGGGGCAAAATCCCGAAACACCTGCTCGTCGCTCTCCGTAAAGCCACTCAGGTCAATCCGCTCTTCTAGGGCACCCTGGGGATCATGGGTATGCTTCAGCTTATTGAGCAACTGCACTACAGCAACTAGATCGCCCTGATCATTGAGCAGCGGCAGTGCCAGCATCGTAAAGGTGCGGTAGCTGTTGGCTTTATCGAGTTCTTGGGCAGCCGTCGATCGGGGATCGCTGTAAAAATCGTAGGGGATGTTGATCACCTGTTTTGTCGTGGCGACTTCTCCGGCGATCCCCACCGTTTTGGGAAACCTTAGCTCCAAGTTTTTGCCGTTCTCATCTTCAGCGACGATCGACCACAACTCATCCTTGTCTTCGTCGAGTAGAAAAATGGTGGTGCGATCGGCGTTGAGCAGCTCCCCTGTCTTCAGGGTGATCGATCGCAGCATTTCATTCAAAATGGCATCAAATCCCTGAGAATCCAGCACGTTGTCTAGCAGGGACAGTGTTTGATTAACAATCCGCAGCTTTTGCTCTACATCGGTCACCACCTGCTTGAAGGTGTCCTGTGTCAGCGGAGCTAGGAACCTTGAAAAAGATCCCTTCACAGGAGTTAGAGCATTACGGCGGTTGGGGTTGGCTAGCCGCGAGTTTGGATTATGGGGCTGAATCTGGCTGCTTTGAATCTGGCTGCTTTGAATCTGGCTGCTTTGAATCTGGCTATTTTGATGCTGAGTTCCCTGATCAGGCAATGTGTCTTGAGCAGTTTCGCGTGGATTCATGCTGGAGGCGGTGTTCATGCTATCCCTCTGAGAAACTGTTGATGCCCCTTGCTTGAGAGCGCCTGTCTCTACCCTGGAGTGAGTTTTGTCGCAGACCTCTACCTCGACAGTGAGCACCCCTTCGCTGATTAGCATAGAGTTGTTCGTAGAATCCTGACAAGGCGAGTGGGAAGATGCAGTCGTCATAAGTTTTGATGCGACGAAGCTTTCAAATCAACCATAGCCCGATCGCAGCTAAGGCTCTTAATCAAAATCAGGGGGTCTGCTGAAAATCACCTGAACTAATGGCAATTTTGTGGAAGCTCAATTTTGTAGTTAGACCCCGTTATTACAAACCTAATTACCACTAGAATAGCGGCTGCACAGAGCCGCGTCTGCCACATCTGCAACAAGCGCCCTTATGACAAACTCAGACTATGACAAACTCAGACAATTTAGGAAAGTAAGTTTAGGAAAGTAAGCTCAGAATTCCCAAGGTCTTAAACAACGCGACAACTCGCTAGACTATTGCCTTGCAAAGAGGTGTGGATTGTCTTAGCTTCTGCCTTTAGGTGTTTCTGTACCACCTGTACCACTTGAGCTGGCTCTAGTGGCTTAGAAAGAAATTCTGATGCACCCGCTAGCCTAGCCCGCATTCGATCGATCATGCCATCTTGCCGGGTCAGAATCACAATGGGCGTGCTTTGAAAAACTGGAGATTTGCGCAGCAGCATACAGAAGTCGTAGCCATTGCCATTCGCTAGATTGGGATCTAGCAAAATCACGTCAGGCTTGCGTTCCAACAGAGTACCGATGTCTTTCAAGGGATTAAGAACGCTCAAAACTTCATAGCCATAGGGCTTAAGGATTTGAGCAATTGCCCGAATGGTGATGGGATTGTCGTCGATGCAGGCAATCAGGGGCTGATTGGCAGCCGACGTCGCCGCAGATAGCTCTGGCTGCGGACAGGGTGAGGGCAAGTCCGCAATTTCCCTCAGCTCCACAACACCTTGACGAATCAGGGGCGAGAGGGCGCGCAAAACCTCAGGCAGCGATCGCTTCAGCTCTAGAGACAAATCCCAGAAGGTAAGCTGTCCCTTCATCATTTGCATAATGCCTTTTGAGGGCGGCGAGGTATTTTCCGACAGCGGACGACTTCGCAACACGGGAGCTAAGTCGGGCGAAAACTGAGAGACTAGCTCTTGCAAAAAGCCTAGCCCAGAATCTTGCCACTGCTGACGCAATTTTTGCGCTTCATAAATCACCTGCGCCACTGACAGAAACACTGCCTTTTGAGGGATCTGATTGCCGGGATTCCATTGGGTGGTGATGAATTTTTCTCCTAGGATCGTGAACATCACTTCCTGGACGATCGCCTGAATAATGGCTTTGCCCTGCGTTAGACTAATTTCGTGACGATTCAACGCCTGGTTTAGCAGATCCACTTCCCAAAGCGCCTCATCAGACTGGGCATTAATTAGCCAATCGAGCGAAAACACCTCTGGGCAATAATGTTTGAAAGCTCTGTACCACCGTCGAACGGGATGGGCACCGCCTGTTGCATAGAGCAGCCTTCCCGAATAGAAGTACAGCCGCCACTGAAGATTTGCCTGTCTGCCGTGGGTAATGACCAACTCCCCGGTGGCTTGCTGCTCATACAGCAGCAAAAGATTTCTACCAATCTTGGTCGTAGTTGCCGCTCTCAGAGCTGTTTCAGTGAGTGTTTCCGTTATGGGTTCAGTTCCGGAGTCGATTCGGGGATCAATAGTCATGGCAGACCTTTCTGAGGCGATCGTGACAAGCATTGCGGCATGTACTCGCAACTACGGAGCTGACACCCTGTATATTGCATAACATGAATTCTAAGTCCGTATATTTTAGGATGCCTGGTTTTATCTGGTTTCGGCGACCGTATAAATTAGGAAAACGAAGGGCTAATCTTTTGCTTGAGGTGCTTCAGGAATAGGAGATTTCACGGGGGCTGAGGTCACGTTATCCACAGCCAAGTTGAGCTGATAGTTGACCGGATCAGCCGAATTGGCAACCACAACGAATTCATAGTACCCCGATTGGGTAAGCTGCCCTGCCCAAGTTGCCTCAGCCGCATCTTCAGGAAAGGTCGATGTTCCCTGACCTGGGCGAGGTGGATAGATTGAGAATAGCGTGCCCTGGGGCGGTGCCTGAAGGCTGACCCGTAAAATCTGCCCTTCAGTTAGCTGCGCCGTGTAGATTCTTCCCTCGCCCGGTGAGAGGGTTCCATCATCTTGCTTGCTGAACGAGTCTGGGTCAAATTGTAGCTGAGTCAAAGTTTTGCCAGACTGCATGGCGCGCACTTGGTCAAACGCGATCGCCTGCCACACTTGCCCGATCGGCTGCTCAATAAATTCCTGTCCCCGCATTTGCGGAAACAGATGAAAAAACTTCGCATCTGTCAGGTCAAACAGCGATCGACTGCCGACATAGAGCTGGTTGACCTCCTGCTTCCACTGCTCACGATCGGCGTTGGTATAGGCACCCAGCTTGCCTCGCGCCTCCGCGCTAACGTTCTGTTCCAGAAGGTTCAGCCATTCGTTCGCCATACCATCCCAAATGCCGCGCCATTCAGCATCAATTTCGTCATCGCTGAGGGTACGTCCCTGCTGTTCGGGATGTTGCGCATAAAAGGTGGCATTGGTCAGGTCAACCAGGAACTGCTGATTAACTCCTAAAGCCTGACGGCGAGTTTGGAGGGTTTGCTTGCGCTGCTGTTCTTCAGGCGAAAACTTGCTCTGCTCTGGCTGGTTTTCTTCAGGTTGATCTGGCTCACTCTGGTTCTGCCCCGGTAAAGCCTGAAGTGCCGGGAGCCAGCGATCGCGCGTCCACCAAGCTCCAGCCGATCCCAGAAGGGCAACCAGCAACAGGCTAATGAGCAGCCCTCGGCGTGGGGGTGGATCAGGGGCAGCAGACGCAAAAGATTCTGTAGATTGAGTGGAGGGAGGCTGAGCTAATGGGGGCTGAAGGGTAACGGGATGCGTATAGGACGGAACTTGGGTTAAGGCTGCGCTTGGGTGAGGCGCTGACTGTGTCTGAGCCTGTATCTGAAGCTGTATCTGGGACTGTAAAGCCTGTAAAACTTCTAGAGCAGACTGAAAGCGATCGCCCGACTGAGGCGACAGCATTTTCATCAACACAGCTGCCAAAGCCGAACTGAGGCTAAACTGCTGCTGCCAGGTGTAAAACGGCTGGCTCAAAAGCTCTAGCGGCTCTCTGCCCGTCAGCAAAACCATTGCCGTCATTGCCAAGGCATACAAGTCACTGTGAGGAGAGGCATACCCGCTCTGCATCTGTTCTTCGGGAGCATAGCCCACTTTACCCAAGCGAGTAGCGATCGCCTCCCCTGAAGCCACTCCAGATTCCTTATACTGGGAAGCTGCGACAGCCGCAACCTGTTTTACGCCCCCAAAATCGATCAAGACAGGCAGTTGGTCAAGCGATCGCAAAATCAAGTTATCTGGCGAGATGTCCCGATGAATGACGCTATTGGTGTGAATGTAGTGGAGGACGGGCAAAAGCTGCTCGAATAGCTGAATAATTTCTGCTTCTGAGAAGAGACTCGTCTGTCTGCGGGCTTCTAAAAGCTGACGGTAGGTGTAGCCCTCTACAAAATCCTGCACTAGGAATAGGTAGCCGCGATCGCCCAAGTTGGCTCGAAACAGCTCTCGAAATCTGGGAATTTGCGGATGACGCAATTTGTACAGCACGCCCGCCTCGCGTTCAAATAGCTCCTCAGATTTTTGGAGGGCGTAGGTACCCTGCACCTGTGGCGCAAACTCCTTTAGGACGCAAGCTTCATTGAAGCGATCGATATCCTCGGCGAGATAGGTGCGCCCAAATCCGCCATGCCCCAGTTCTCTGATGACGCGGTAGCGATCGCCCAAGATTAAGCCCGCGAAGATATTCGCAGGCATGCCCTCCGTCCCATTCACAGCCATCTTGAGAGGCTGAGGTGGGAGGTTGGACAATCTCTCTCCACACAAATGACAAAACCGACTTCCTGACAAGTTGGTATGTCCTTGACTACACAACACCGATGTCATGACGGCTACTCCCAACAGACTCGCTCTTCAACTTAGCTTACCTGTGAGCGGAGACAGGGTGTTTTAGAAGAAAACTCAGCAGCTAAATTTTTGTTGACGGGACATATGAGCATTGATATAGTACGTTTGACCTAAAATTCACACTCAATTCAGAGAAAGAGATGGACAACCCCAGCATTCTTTCGCATGTCTCGATCGGCACCAATGATTTTGCAAGGGCAGTTGCTTTTTATGATGCCGTGTTGTCAACCTTGGGTTGCAAGTGACTAATGGAACATCCTGATGCGATCGCCTATGGTAAGCAGTACCCAGAATTTTGGGTGCAAACGCCCCACAATGGTCAGCCTGCTTCCGTTGGCAATGGCATACATATTGCTTTCATCGCCTCCACTCAAGCAGCGGTTCATGCCTTTCATGAAGCAGCGTTAGCAGCAGGTGGCGTAAACGAGGGCGCTCCGGGCGGCAGACCTGACTATGGTGAGCCGTACTATGGGTGCTTTGTCCGCGATCCGGATGGTCACAAGGTAGAAGCGTCTTTTTGGCATACTGGCTTGGAATGAATGGCTTAGGCTGAACTGAAGTAGCAGCAAACCTTCCGGAGGCGATCCCTCAATAACCGTAGATCACAAAAATAATTAGAAAATTAAGCGGGAACAAAAAATAGGTTTCCGGACTCTATGGGTTTATCTGATGGAGTCCGGATTATGTTGGCGCGTATTAAGTTCCTACAGAATCAGTTCATTCACAGCATGAAGCGGGTGGCGGGGAGCCACGATCGTTTCAGCTCACCTTGCCCTCAAAAAATTTACCTGAATAGCATTCAAATAATTATGAAACCTTCCCTACTGTCTGCTTTCGCCCCTTTGTTGCTGACGGCTGGCATAACTGCATTTGCAACGCCTGGATGGAGCCTGGGAGCCTCGAATCAAGAGGTTCGAGTGGCTCAACTTCAAGTTGCCCAGAATAGTCGGGCAGAGCAAACCTGTGTAGATGCTGCTGACGATCGCGGTTTGCAGGTGGTAGATGTTGTTTCCATCAATCCCAACTCAGGTGGTGCAGAGGTGATTATGGAGATCAGGCGCAGTCGTAATGACTCTTATCAGGTAGGGTGTGACTACTCCAGCGCCACGCGACGGGTCGAGCTGTACGAAATTGAGGATAGCAGAGACTATGACGACGACAGCGATGACAGCGATGACGACGATGACAGAAATAATTCCTGGCAAAATCAGTACAGCGGTGATGGCGTTCGCAACCGGAGTGATGCTGAGGCGATCGCCCGTCAGGTAGTTGGCGATCAGCTAGGCATTGATCAGCCTAACTCTAGCGTGGTCAAAATTGACGATATTCAGCGGGAGAATGGCAATCGTTCTTGGACAGTTGAAGGTCGGGCGAATGGTGCACCTTTCGTGGTTGAGATTCGTGCTAACGATGGCTATGTAGAGGACTTCCAGTTGCGCTAAAACCTTGCGTTAAACTAGAGGAAGTAGCGCGATTTTGTGGTTGAGAAAACTAAATATGAGTCAAACCTTCAGGCAAATGTTTAACCTCGCTGGTCGAAAAGAGCCGCTCGCTAATTTTCTCCTCCTGGTGGGATCTGTGGATGCCGTGATTGGGAGCGTCGGCAATTATGGCACTCTACTAGGGCTGGGACTGGGGCTAGTCGGTGTGGCGATCGCTTTGCGGTGGCAATCTATCCAGCGTCGTCAAGCTGTAGTTTTAGAAGAGCCATCTGCGCCCATCCGCTATTTGCCGCCAGCCCCGCCGATCGTCTCGCCACGGCAGGATAGATGACGAGTGCAGGCAGTTTGGGGCATCCTTCTGAAGCGCTGCTCAAGATTGGCGAAGTGGCGCTTCAGTCTGGATTGCCCGTCAAAACAATTCGCTATTACGAAGAAATTGGGCTATTGACTCCCACCGTGGAGCGATCGGCGGCTGGCTATCGGCTGTTTGATGCGAAAGTGCTGAATCGGTTGGCGTTCGTGAGGCGATCGCAGACCTTGGGGCTGAGCCTCACAGAAGTTCAGCAAATCCTACAGGTGCATGATCAGGGCGAACTTCCCTGCGGCGAAGTTAAGCAGCATTTGCAGATTAAGCTGGAAGACTTGAACCATCAGATTGAATCTCTGGAGATTTTGCGGGCAGAACTGCAAGGTATTTTGTCTGGCTGGCAAGAAAAACCGGAGCGCGATCGGATTCGCAAAACCATCTGCCCCAATATTCAACGATGATTTGCGAAGCTATAGCGCCACGCGCTTAGCTTCAAATGAGTTATTTCTTGAGAGCCGCACTCCGCGCGGCTCTCAAGAAATAATTCGCCCTAACTCAATAGACCTCTTGCAGATTAAAGTTTTAGGATTAGGTTTAGTGGGAGCGCAGCCCCCACTAAACCTAATTTGCAAGAGGTCTAATTACGTAATGCTACAACTTCTAGCTTGGCGAGAGATTCGGGCATGATGAGACTGAGCGGAGCTTTAGGGATGCGATCGCCCTCCCCAGTCTTGAGTCTGAGTCCAATCTTGCCGAGCCGAATCTATGGAATTGCTATCTTCAGGGCTAACCACGCTGATTACGTTTGCCCTTGGTGCAGCGGTTGGCAGCTTCCTTAATGTTGTGATTTATCGCATCCCGGCAGGTTTGTCTCTGCTGTTTCCACCCTCGCGCTGTCCCCACTGTCTGCGACGGCTCAAGAGCTACGATAATGTGCCTGTGTTTGGCTGGTTGGCGCTCAAAGGGCGATGCCGCTATTGCCGTAGCCCGATCGCCCTTCGCTATCCGCTAGTAGAAGCGGTGACGGGAGCGCTGTTTGTTCTCGTCTACTGGGCGTTTAATTTGTCCCTGCCGACCCTAGGCTACTGGGCTTTTTTTAGCTGGCTGCTGGCGCTCTCGCTAATTGACCTGGATACCATGACGCTGCCCAATTCTCTGACACAGTCGGGCTTGATGGCAGGATTGCTGTATCAGGCGATCGTCGGAGTGTTTAGCTTTAGTGTAGTAGGCGGAACATCAGGTGGGCTATCAGGAGCCGCCGGACATCTGCTAGAGGGAATCTTGGGCGCGGTTGTTGGTATTTGGGTCTTTGATGCCATCACCATTTTGGGTTCGATCGCCTTTGGGCAAACGGCAATGGGCGGCGGCGATGCCAAGCTGATGGCCATGATCGGGGCATGGCTAGGCTGGAAGCTGGTGCTGTTGTCAGGCTTTTTGGCTTGTGCGATCGGTGCGTTTGCGGGCGGGGGAGCGATCGCGATCGGTCTAATGAACCGCCGTCAGCCAATGCCATTTGGCCCTTTTCTTGCCTTTGCCGCAGTGCTAACTGCATTCTTTGGGGAGACAATCTTGTCAGCCTATATGCGGGTATTTTTCCCGACGCTCTAGCATTCTTCCTAACTGTAATTAGCAGTATCTTGACACATCCTCTTTGCAGTCATCTGCCAGGTAGCTCAACGCCCGAAAGCGCAGACCGACAAGCTGTTCGTACAGCGGATTGATTTTGCACATCGCTGGAATGTGAACTAGCTTTCGACCAAATAGAGTCACGTCTCGCTCAAACGGGCACTGAGCCGGAATCAGATTGCAGAGGAATCGTGCCAAACGTGGATCGTCCACATCTAGACGATCGAGCCACTCTTGCATTGGTTTCAGAACATCCAATGCTACTTCTGACGAGGAATGAATTGGGATCAAACCGGGTGGAGTCAAACCTAGCGCTTTAGAGGGCTGATAGTTAAGCGTCAGGCGCAGCGATTCCAGGATCTTTGAATCTATGCCCAAAGCAACGCAAAATTCATGGAGAATCTCGTCTTCAGCAGTGGAATACAGCCCGTCTGCGATCGCCACCATCACCGCCATTCTCATGAAGTTTTGGGCGATCTCGCCCTCACCCAAAACATCCGCGAGTTGGAGTGGAGAAATGGTTTCGATCGCCTCAAGTTCGGGAGCTGCGGCGAGTTCCTGAGTTAGCTCTGCAATTAGCGTCTGCTCTTGGGTATCAAAGTTTCCGTCTGCCCAGGCAATGCTGAGTAACCCTCGCAACCAGGCAGAAATCTGTGCGTCGCTGTAGGGCGTTTGAGCGTTAAGGTTCTGAGCTGCGTTCACCATATTAGCCACCTCTAATTTTTCACTGCTAGTTTTTGAGCTGACCTTCACGTTCAGTTTATCCCTACTCGGCTGTCCGTAAAAGGTCTAAAAAGCCCTGATTCCTGTCACAATTGTCACAAGAATCAGGGCTTAAGTTTTTGAGAGAGGATAAGGCATGTATAATCCTTTCCAGCTCTACCTGTTCATCTCTACAAACAGTTTCGAGATTCTCATAAATCAAAGTAAAGCAAAATTTTGAGGTTCAACATGAATATCCGACCTATCGTTTGGGCAGCGATCGCTGCCGTTGTGTCTTCCACAGTTCCGTTTGCCGTCCAGGCACAGACCGTTGATGCGCGTTGTGACATTTACCCTCGTGGCGAAGACCGGGCATCTGCCGTCACGGCTTGCACCTTTTCGCAGCGACAGGGCAACGTTGGAATTCAACTAGAAAATGGCCGCCGCTACGACCTAGCCCCCACGGGCGATCAACCTGGCAATTATCTTGATCAAAATGGTCAAGCAGCCTATCGGCAATCTGGGTTGGGCGATCGCGGTCAAATTTATCGGCTTGCCGACCAATCGATCTACGTTTACTGGGATACCGCAGGCATTCCCTCTGCCAGTAGCAGCAACAGCGGCAACCCAGTCACCTACACCACGGTGATCGACTACAACCACATCAATATTCAAATTACCGAAGCAGAATTCAACTTTCGAGGCACGCTGACCAAACTGCCAGGGCCAGATTATTCGGGCACGGATGGACGGGTGCGCGTTGTGCTGACTCCCAGTACGGGTCAGGTTTATGTTTTTAATGAAGTCACCGGAGACACCTTCTATGACTACACGATTGACCCGGTCTTTGTTGGGGAAGACCCTAGCACCATGTGCGACCCATCGGTAGAGCCTTGCTAAGGCTTCTACCCATAAAAGTGCTTGGCGAAATGTCAGGTGCTTTTGATTTGCGGCGTTGCCGCTGCCTACATGCAATCGTTGGAAGGGTTAGGACAATTTCTAATCCTTAAAACCTTTTTGCATGGGTTATCAGCCCTCAGCTTTCTACCCTCTACCACATATCCTAATCGACGGCTGCGAGATTAAATATGACACTAGATGCCAATGCTAGACTGCTCTACGGCTCACCACTAAGCCGTCCCAAGTTCGCCAAATTTGCCGCGATCGCGCTAGCGGTGCTGGTGGCCATCAGCACCCACGTGATTGTCACAAACATCTTGACGCCGCTGACCCCTGAGGCACTGAGAGTTTTTGGGTTGGCGATGGTCTGGGGTGGGCTGCTCTCAATCATCCCCCTGGCGATTTTGTGGTTTCTCGATCGCCGTGAGCCTGAGTCAGTCTGGCTCTACGTTTTGGTGTTTTTGTGGGGAGCGCTGATTGCCACCGGGGTCGCTCAACCCATTAATGCCACCATCATCCAATGGGTTGGACAGGTTCTGACGCTGCACCCTGAAATTCAGGAGCTGCTTGGGGAAAACGCCAAGATGGCGATCGCCGCTCCGCTGGCGGGGCCGATTGTGGAAGAAACCACCAAGGGCGTGGGTTTGCTGCTGGTATTTTGGCTGCTGCGCTCAGAGTTTGACAGCGTTCGGGATGGCTTTATCTATGGGGCGCTGGTCGGGCTGGGGTTCAATTTTTTAGAAGCGCCTTTCTACGTAGCCAAGGTCTTTTCTGAGACGGGCGTTGCGCCCTGGGGTGGGCAATTGGCGATGCGCCACTCTCTGCTGGGATTAGGCGGGCACGCGCTCTACACCAGCCTGTTTGGGTTAGGGCTAGGGCTGGCGCGGCAAACGGCACGAGCCTGGCTGCGCTATGCCGCCCCGATCGGTGGCTGGCTGCTTGCCTTTTTGGCTCACTTTGTAAACAATGGCATCGGTCTACTGATCACTCTGCTGATTGTGCTGGGAGGTGGTCAAGTGACCCAAACAGAGGCAACCTCAAAGGGGATTGTGCTAATCGACCCGCCGCTGTGGGTTGGCCTAGTCAAAGGCAGTGTGCAAAACCTGATCCTGCTCTTTCCCTTTGTAGCGATCGCCGTTGTCATGATTTGGCAGAGCGGCATTTGGGAGCGGCAGGTGATTCGCGATGAACTGGCGGATGAGCGAGAACCCATCATTAAGCCCGATGAGTATGAGCAGGTCAAGGGCGATCGCCTATTCAAAACGCGCCACATCCCCGGATACAGTCGCCGCACCGCTCTGGCTATTGTCAAAGCCCAGGATGAATTGGCCTTCCGTAAATGGCGAGTTAAACAGACCAATGGTTCGCCCGACACAGATCCACTGGTCGAATCTTGGCGAGAAGAACTGGCGCACCTGCGCGAATCAGCCAGCCCTGTAGCAGTTTGAAGCCCCATTCATGCCGTACTACCTGTCTGTTGCTTAGTGAGCAGGCTCTTCGAGTAGGAGTCATCTTTCTGCGACAAGTACCAGGATTGCACCGATCGCATAGGCCAGAATATCTTTTCCATCAAAGGTGGTGCCAAGCATCGTGGCAATCAGCTGATTGTCTCGTAGCCCTAACCTATCGACAAAATTGAGGAATTGAAGCCCTTCAATGATGCAGGCGAAAGCAAACACGAAGGCGATCGCAGTGCTTGGGCGAATTTGCCAGAATGCTTTGATGAAGCAGTAGATGAGGATAACCACCAAAACATCGCCAACGAAGGGACGAATGAAGCGATCGGTTAGAAAAACGGCGATTAAAGTTTCAATCAGAAACAGTAAGATCGTCAGCCAGAAATACTTGACATTAAATTTGATCATGCGTTTTTAAGGCACTCTGCAATAGAAGGCGGTGACGGTTTAAAGCATTCTGCAACAACAGCCGTGACGCACCCCAAAAGCGGCATTGTCAGAGGTTGCTTTCCTTTCGTTTCATTCTAGACCGATGAATTACAGCGCTTTGCGCTTGGTTAAGTGTGGGTTATTTTTGTAGAAGCCGTGCGGAGGGAGGCTTCTACAAAAATAACTGTGATTTATGCAATTGAAAATTGCCGTAAGCGGGCTTCTGAGAGCAAATTACCTGCTATTGGAAGCTCTGAGCTGACCGCAGGCCGCATCGGCCTCCAGCCCTCTCGACCACCGCACCGTTGTCGAAATATGGTGCGATCGTAGTGCCTGAATGAAAGCCTGCACCCGTCGAGAATCGGGACGCTGATAATCTACCTCGTTAATGGGGTTGTAGGGAATCAGGTTGACATGGCTCTGAAAACCGCGCAAATGGGTCGCCAGTTCCGCCGCGTGGCTGGGGCGATCGTTCACATCTGCCAGCAATACGTACTCAAACGTTACGCGTCGTCCGGTCGCCTTTACATAGTCTCGGCATTCGCTCAGCAGCGCCTCTATCGAATAAGCATGGGCGCTGGGAATAAGCTGCTCTCGCAAGGCTTGGTTAGAAGCGTGTAGACTCACAGCAAGTGTTACCTGGAGCTGCTGCTCGGCAAGACGGCGAATTCGCCCCGGAATGCCGACGGTGGAGAGCGTGATCGATCGCTGCCCAATGCCTACGTCCTGATTGAGCGATCGCACTGCCTCCAACACGTTATCGGTATTTAGCAGGGGTTCTCCCATGCCCATAAACACAATATTGCTGACCCGGTGCCCAAAATCTTCCTGCACCGTTAGCACCTGATCGACAATCTCATGGGTTTCGAGATTACGCTGAAAGCCGCCCTTGCCCGTCGCGCAAAAGTCGCACGCCATCGGACAACCCACCTGAGATGAAACGCAAACCGTCAGGCGATCGATTTCAGCCGGAATATGCTTGATTTCGCCCTCACCCCATTCTCCTGCCTCTCTTGCTCCGCCCCTTTTAGAGGTGGGAATGCCGACCGCCTCAACAATTTGACCATCCGAGAGCTTCAGCAAAAACTTGACCGTGCCGTCAGGAGCTTCAGATCGGTAGTGTAGGGTCGACCGCCCGATTTCTACGTCAGCCAGACCAGAATTTGCTAGCTCCGATCGCCACTGCTTAGGAAACACCGAAATATCGGCGATCGATCGCGCTCCCTGCTGATAAATCCACTGATGGAGCTGCTTGCCGCGATAGGCAGGCTGCCCCTGCTGCTGCATCCAGTCGGTCAGCTCTGCCAGCGATCGTCCTAGCAGGGGCTTAGGCTGAGATGGGGTCACGAGCGCCAGAGGCAGTACAGCTTGACTGGATTCAAGCGGACTGGATTCAAGAGAACTGGAAGACATAGCTGAAAACAAGAAATTTCGGATGCTTAACCCTATCTATGGTAAGGGAGAATTAAGGGTAAAGAAGAATTAGGCGCGATCGCCAAACAGAGTTCGCCCCAGCCGAATCATCGTTGCTCCAGCCTGTATCGCCAGAAGATAGTCGTCTGACATCCCCATAGACAGCTCCCGCATCTGGATATGGCGGAAGTTGTGCTGACGAGTTTGCTGGCGAATTTCTTCTGCCAAATCCCGCGTCTGGGTAAAAACAGACTGCGTTTTCGAGGAGTCTAGTCCGTAGGGAGGGATAGACATTAGCCCTGCAATATCCAGGTGAATACATTGATCTAGCAAGGGCAGATCAGTCAAAAGCTCAGCCGCGCTCCAGCCAAATTTATTGGGATCAGGCAGGAGCTTGACTTGAAGAAAAATTTTAGGCTTGCAGATTTTGGGCTGCTCCGATGAGGACTCCGCAATTTGATTCAAGCGTTGGGCGAGTTTGAGGCTATCAACTGAATGAATCCAAGAAAAAAGCTCTAGTGCCTTAGCCGCTTTATTGCTCTGCAAATGCCCAATCAGATGCCAGGTTACGTCCGTCAAATCCCGTAACTGTTCCTGCTTATCCTCTGCTTCCTGAATGCGGTTCTCGCCAAAATCCCGAATTCCAGCCTCGTAGGCAATCCGCATCATCTCAGGCGAAATCTGCTTCGTTACGGCAATCAGCCTCACGGTCTGCGGCAAGGTTTGACGAATTTGACTCAGGCGATCGCCAAATTGACTGAGCGGAGAGGAAATCATTGGAACGTCTGCTTATGAGCTGCCTGAAGCTTGGTATATTCTTGGGTCTGCCCTGTCCGTCGCAACTCTCGCATCCGACCTTCGACCAAGATACGGGAATCTGTGCGACCAATGGCATCAAATTGAATGCCATCTTTACCCGTCGTCACCACGAAGAATAGGCGTTGAGCATAGAGCGTTGCAAATAGCTCTCGCTGTTCATCGACGACACAAACTCTGAATAACAAACCAAATGTCGGATGATTGAGATATGTTTCGGTACTCATTCGAGCTTTAACGACATCGGGTGTAATAGGTTCTCGCATCGAATTTAATTTATGAATACCTATGATTGAAGCAAATTTTGAGAACAACGCAGAAGTTATTTTGTGATTTGCATAAAATAACTCAGATGCGGACAAATATTTCTTCAGCGAGTGCAGGCTGTTTCTTCGGGCTAAAGCCAGGATCTAAGATCTAGAGTTAGGACTCAGGATTAGAGTACCCACGGCAGCTGGGATTTTAGCGATCGCCGGAATTTTCGAGAATGCTTTCTGCCAACTCATATTTACTGAGACGTTTGAGCAGATTGAATAGCTATTGAATCTTCTGCCTAAATTTGATGCGCCAATAACAGTTAAACGGCAGGGAAGTTAGACAATTAGCTTTTTCTCTGTCATTTCTCTGCTAACTTCTCTATCAATCTCAGCCAACCGTAATTCACCCACCGTCAAAAATAGTTGGATCTGTAATGACTGAACTTGATATTGTGCGAAATTTGTGGAACGAAAGGATCATTTGCTAACAAGACTGTACTGCCTTGTCACATAAATTGTAGCGCTTTCGCTCAAACTGTTGATGGATTAAACTTCGCAACCCACCCACCTAACCTCGCCACAGCCAGAGATATCTTTAATTCCTAATTTTGGATTCAATCGCGAAATGCCCGTGCTACCGACCCACCATGACACGAGCCACCAGAAAAATACCAATTCCCACAATTGCCAACCAGTCGGTGAGTTTAAGCTTAAACTGGTGCCATTTTACTTGATGTTGACTAGGGCTAGTAAAGCCGCGAACCTGCATAGCGCTAGCAATTTGCTCCGCCCGTACTAACAGGTTGTCGATCAGCCGCTCGGCAATCATCACCCAAACTTGAGTAGAGCTACGAAATCCCAGTTTTTTCCAGTTAATAGCTCTCGTCCGTACCGATCGCACCAAATTTTGCACCTCCTCCAACACAAGCGGAATAAACCGCAGCGATAGAGTCAGCGTCAAAATAATCTCAGTTACAGGCAGATTAAAGCGTCGCAGCGGTCGCATCAAGCTTTCCAGCGCTGCCGCAATTTCTTCCGGCGCAGTCGTCAGCAGATAGAGGTTAGCGCTATAGATCAGCGTAAACATCAGTGTCGCCGCCCGGATCGCCAGTTCTAGAGAGCGACGTGTGACGCGCACAATGCCCCGATCGAGTAAGAAATATTCGCCGTAATTAGTGGGCTGAGGCAATGCCGGAACTGAGGTTTTTAGAGCTGTGCTGGGGGCGATCTGAATTTGATTCAGCGCTAGAGCCAGATCATCCATCGGTAGGCGGGGCTGGCTGAGGGTCGCAATTCCATCTGGCGCAAACATGGTGATGCCAAACAGCAGCAGGCTAAAGACTGTCACCAATCCCATCTGCTGTCGCCAGACCCGAAAGGGGAGCCAAGTGCTAAGGGTTAGCAACAGCAAGCTGACGACGATCGCCACTCGCCAGTAAGGATTTGCCGCAATGGGCGTGATTAAAAAAGCCACTAACCAAAGTAGCTTGACTCTGGCATCAATTCGATGCAGCCAGGTAATGGGCTGCTCAAGGTACAGCCCAATGGGCAGCGATCGCAGCAAATCCATCGCACTAAATCCGTTGCACTAAATACAGCACTTTAAAACCCTGAGTTAAGAGAACATTTGCCAGAGGTCTATTCTCTTCCCTTAATCAGAGAGTGGCGTTTGTCTTCACCTTGACGGCACGGTTAGGGCTACGCTCCACTTCTCGGATTTTTTTGCCGCGCCACAGGATCTTCAGCGGCGTGCCCGTAAAGCCAAGATGCTTACGGAACTGCCCCTCCATATAGCGGCGGAAGGTATCTCCAAACAGCTTAGGATCATTGATGAAGAGGGCGATCGTTGGAGGCTGGCTGGTGACCTGCGTGCCATAGTAAATTCTGCCCTGGCGCCCTTGGCGAGTTGTGGGGGGTGTATGCCAGCTCAGAGCCTCCCCAATTACCTCATTAATCACGGCTGTGGTGACACGTCGCTTATGTTGCTCAGCCGCCGTATCCACCAAATCCAGAATTTTTTCGACCCGCTGCCCCGTCATGGCGCTGACGTAGACCGTCTCAGCCCAGTCGGTAAAGTGCAAGCGATCCTTCATCTGCTTGTCGTATTCGTAAATGGTGTAGGCATCTTTTTCCACCGCATCCCACTTGTTGACCACTATCACACAGGCTCGCCCATCTTCGGCAATTCGTCCTGCCAACTTCTGATCCTGCTCAGTGACTCCATCTAAGGCATCAATCACCAGCAGCACCACGTCAGCGCGGCGAATTGCCTTGAAAGCACGGTTAATGCCAAAGAATTCAGGGCCGTACTCTACCTGCTTCTTCTTGCGAATACCTGCCGTGTCAATCAGTCGATAGCGCTGTTCTCCCCGCTCAACCATCATGTCGATCGTGTCGCGAGTCGTGCCAGAAATAGGGCTGACGATCGCTCGACTCTCACCCACAAAAGCATTCAGCAAGCTGGATTTGCCCACGTTCGGACGGCCGACGATCGCCACCCGAATTTCGTCCCTTTCTTCCAGAATATCTGTGGTCGGCAGATGGTTGACTAGCTCATCCAATAGCTCTCCGGTGCCGTTGCCGTGAATACCCGAAACGGCATAGGGTTCGCCCAAGCCCAGCGTCCAAAATTCTGAAGCCTGCATCAAGCCCTGATCGACCGACTCGCACTTGTTGACTGCCAGTAGAACCGGGACAGACTGCTGTCGTAGCCACATGGCGATCGTTTCGTCCGAGGCGTTAGGCCCTTCTTTGCCGTCCACCACCATAATGGCGGCACAGGATTCGGCTAGCGCCAGCATCGCCTGTTCGCGGATCAGGGGCAAAAATTCAGTATCGTCGTCAAACACCAGCCCCCCTGTATCGACCACCATGAAGTCTCGATCGCGCCAGAAGGCTTCTCGGTAAGTGCGATCGCGGGTGACGCCGGGTTCATCATGGACGATCGCATCCATCATGCCAGTCAAACGATTGACCAGAGTCGATTTGCCCACATTCGGGCGACCAATAATAGCAACAACAGGAAGAGCCATAGGACAAGAACTAAAAATAGAAAGAAAGCAGGAGTCCGTTGAAAGCTTACGCAGTTGAATGCTGTGTTCAGTGGATCGCCCCTAACTATTGTGGCTTAGAAAATCCCATTCTGTAGTTTTCAAACCACAATTTGCCGATTTTTATCTAGACAAGCCGTTTTTTATGCCTGAGTTTGTGCTAAGCAAGCTCTCGAATTGCAGCCTGAGCTTCTCGTCGCAAGCCAGATGCAATCCGAAATAGCTCTTGCCCCGTGTGCAGATAGTGATCGTCGTAACTGCTAACAAAGCGCTCTAGCTCATCAATCCCATCGCTCACCTGATTCAAGCAATAGTAGAGATGAGCGGCAACCCCAGCTAGGGCTGGAGGATTGGGAACCGATCGAAATACCTGCTGACCGCGCTGTAGCGAGGTACGACAATCTTCCAAATAAGCCTGGAAGTCTTCTAACAGGTCGTCGTCAAACGGGTCAGCCGCCAGTTGGTTAATTTGCGCTTTCAAGGGACTAATGATCTGCCCGATGAGTCGATTGACAGGTTGGTAGACTCGACTCAGCCAGAGCTGAAGCTGCTCGTCGCTGTTCCGCCCTGCTTGCGCCTGACGATGACGTTTGTGAGCGGCGGCAGCTCTCTCATGGCGCTCTTCAGCAGTTGCAGCAGGTCGCGATCGCCCCTGGCTTTCATAGGTCAACTGGCGATCGTAGGACTGGCGTTGACGAGAATCGCTAAGAATTTCGTAGGCAGCATTGATCTCAGTTATTCGTTCGTGGCTAGTAGCATCCTGACTCACATCAGGATGAAAGCGCTTCGCCAGCAAGCGGTAGGCTTGCTTAATTTCAGACTGTGTTGCCGTCTGGCTAACCTTTAGAGTGTCGTAATACGTTTCTGCCATTCAAATATTCTATCGCTCATCCTCGCATCCCATAAAGCTGAAGCCTCTGCTATCAGCAATTCTCACTTTGAAGCAAAACCCGCAGCAGGCGGACTTTGTTCGGGCTGTATTGGGGGAGTTCGCGACCGCAAGGCGCGAACTCTCCGATATGAAATCCACAATGAGAACTGCTGCTCTGCTATCGCAACCTTTAGCCGACTCAGCTTAAATATAGTACATGAGATCTAATTGCCGTCGAGAGCTGCGTTTTTCAGCTAAATCTTGCAGGGTGTATTTCTGCAACACTGCATCAGCTGCACGACCAGACTCCTGCCAAATTTCTCTGATAATCATGCCTTCTACAGACTTTGTTTCTCGACTAGCTTCAGTCGGTCGAGATTCTGCGCCTTCAATACAGCTCAGCACTTCTAAAAGCGTAATTTTCCAAGGCTCTCGTGCCAGAAAGTATCCGCCTCTTGCCCCGCGCTGACTCCGCACAATCCCGGCCCGCCTCAGCGCTGCCAATAGCTGCTCAAGATAGCGATCGGGGATATTCTGCTCGGCAGCGATCTGGCGAATTTGTAGAGGTTCGCCATTGCTATGTTGCGTTGCTAGTTCTAGTAGGGCTAGCAATGCGTATTCACTCTTACAGGACAATTCCACGTTATTAGAGTTTGAGTAGGGTCTTCTTGAGTATACTCCGGTTCTCCACTGGGGTATGACCATTCTTGTGATTTTTAGGTAAACCTAGCCTTTAAATTGATAAGGCGGCACTCAGAAATCATCTGCCTTGTTTGGGTCTTAAAATTTGGCATAAAAAATCCCCCAAGATTTAGCTAACCCTGGGGGACGGAGGTTACAAAGACTTAAACTAGCCAAGTCTATGCACTCTGCAAAACTTATTCCAATCCTGCAATATTCCAATCTTCTCTTTAGCGGCTCAGAACCAAGGCTTGAAAAAAGCCTTAGAACGCACCGTCTTTGACTAGAACAGCCTTGATGGTTTTCAGAATCAGGATGAAGTCATAGGCAACAGACCACTTTTCTTGGTAAGCGATATCCATCTGCACAATTTGTTCAAAATCTTCTACGGTAGAGCGACCGTTGGCTTGCCATTCGCCTGTAATTCCAGGTTTGACAACCAAGCGCTGAAAGTGGTGGCGCTCGTACTTCATCACTTCATCAACCGTGGGCGGACGAGTGCCAACTAGACTCATTTCACCCTTTAACACGTTCCAAAATTGGGGAAGTTCATCCAGGCTGGTCTTGCGTAGAAATCGACCGACACGAGTAATTCTAGGGTCATTACGGTTCTTGAAAATGTTACCTTTTGCCTCGTTGTGAACGAGATGCTTGAGGCGATCGGCATCTTTGACCATCGAGCGAAACTTCCAGATGCGGAAGGTTTTGCCATTGAGTCCGCAGCGAATTTGGCTGTAGAGGAGAGGGCCTTGATCATCGAATCGGTTGGCGATCGCTACAGGAATAGCAACCAGGGTCGTAATCGCCAAGCCAACCAGCGCGCCAACAATGTCCATAAGACGCTTAGCTTTACTAGTAACCGAAGGATGCACCTGCTTGGTATTGGAAATCTCTTGTGGGCGAGCCAGCATAGATGAGTCAAGTGACGAGGATTTCAGGAAGTCAGAGGTGGTAATCACAGATTGCAGTGCTCCTTACAGGTAAACTGGTTGGGGGCTAGTCACCATTACTGAAACTATAAGAGCCGCTCTCCGACAGCAGGTAGTGAAAGTCAGTGGATTCGCCTAATCTTTGAATTAAGTCAGACTTTTATAAAGTTCCAATGTGAACGGCGGAAAAAGAGCCATCTAGGGCGAGCCTCTTAGCCAGACGCAGAACACTGTGCGATCGTTAATTCAGGTGGCAGCAACAAATGCACGTTCTTGCTCACCGCAAAGATCGGCTTTTGCGACCCTGGATCTCTCTGGGGATAGAGCATTCTGGCAACGCTGACTGCAACGATATGGGAACGATACAAAAATAGATCATTAATTCTTTATGCGTACCCATTCGAGACCTGTCGAATGCAAGAGAAAATGAGATCGCTTCGTCCTGTGTTAGGAGCTAGGTTATGATTTCCGCTCGTTTGTCCACCCGCTTTTTTACGCACTGGCGTAAAGTATTTGTTCCTATTTTACTCAGCTTGGTTGTGCTGGTTTCTGCTTGCAGCCAATCTGAACCCTCCCAATTTGCTAAGACTCAAGAAGAGACTTCTAAGCGAAATGCACCTGCTGCCGTGGCTAAGGGAGCCGAGCAGGGAAGCACCTTTAATAAGTTTTTCCCAGACTCCGTGAGCGGCTATGAAGTCGTTCCGGCACAAGAAAAGAACGGTTTTGCAGAATATAAAGTTAACAAGGGCGGCAAGAATGTTGCCGTGCTGTCCATTAATGACACCGTGGGCAACCCTACAGCAGCCACTAAATTTCAGAGCAGCACCGCGACGATCGCTGGCTATCCCACAGTAGAGCAAGGCACGACTGGCACGGCCGTTTTAGTCAACAACCGCTATCAGGTTAAAGTCCTGTCTCGTGATCCTGCTTTTTCTAAGGCAGATCGCGCTGCCTGGATTCAGAAAATCAATTTGCGTGGTTTGGCTAAGCTGCCCGCCGCTACCTCAAGTTTGCCTAAAGTCCAAGCACCCAAGGCTCAAGTACCTAAGACCGCCCCAGCACTCCCTGGCAAGCTTCAGCCCGCTCTCAACCCAACATAAGGTTAACTTTAAGGAGCGCTCAACTTAGAGCGCTCCTGACTTAGTAGGGCAAAGTGTAGAGTTCCTGGATACCTTACAACATCAGGAGAATATTATGAGCGACAAAGCAATTTACGACCACGTTGACCATCTGCCCACTGGCGGCATGACGGTGATGGCGTTAAAGTCCCTAGACTGGGTGATTCCAGGACAGTGGCAAAACCTGGTAGGTTTTGAGAAGACCATTACTGCCGTGACGGGCGAAACCGATCCGGCTTTGATCAAGCAGATTGGCGATCGCGCCGTGACGCTCTACAACGATAAGCACGAAGGATATCAGCGCGCCCTGTGGCTGTACCAAACCGTAGATGCGGCTTCGGGCGCTCTGGGTGCGGCAGCTCTGGCAAACAAAGTGGGGCAAGATATCTCGTTTTTGGGAATTTTGAAAAATCTCACGCCCAAGCCTGAGAAGGCTCAGAGCATCGACCTCTGCGTCAAGCTGGTCGTAGAACTGGTTGCCTTTTGCCAGATTAACGGCATTCCAGGTGACAGCATTGGCGATTTCCTATCGGCTCTCAAAGACTACGGCGGCGAATCTCTGATGCGGATGGCGGCTCTGGTCTGCTTTGACGGTCTGATTCCGCTAGGGCCTGACTTTGCCTCAAAAGGCTTGTCGGTAATTAAAGGCATGTCGCCTTCTGACTTGGAGCACAACCAAACCTTCAAGGGAGTTCGGGAACTCATCCCAGGCGGCAACTCCGCTGGACAGTTGGGCTTCATTACCGAGAGCTTTGAGTCTACCAAAGGCTGGATGGATAACTTCGTCTCCTCTAAGGCATTGACTCCCGATCGCGTGGTTGACAACCTCTCCAAATTTGTGGATATCTCCAAAGACAAGCTGGATTACCTGGGGGCTTTCCTAGATATGTACGTCAAGTACTATCAGCACACTGGCATTCAAACCCTGGCGCATCGCTTGATTGAGCGATCGGTTGCTGAAATCTAGCGCTCTTAACCTCATGTTCGGAAGACTGTTCGCTGAACGGTTTTCAATAAAAAGGGATGCTGACTCAGCATCTCTTTTTATTGAAACTGCAAGCCAATACCCGGATATCTTTTGCAAGATCGCTCTCTACGGGTTGCAATCGCCAGAGTTCCGGCTAAACTTTCCAATTACAGGCAAGAAATAATCTGAAGCAGGTGATTGTGGCGCAGGTTGTCATTGAGAACATTTATAAAAGCTTTTCACGTCAACTGGGTAGCAAGATTCGCGCTGAAATACCTGAGACTGGAATACCCGAAACTGGAGCGCCTAAAAAAGATTTTGAAAAGAGAAGCCATGAAGGCTCAGCTGTCAGCGTTTTGCGGCGAATCAACCTCTCTATTCAGGATGGCGAATTCATGGTGCTGGTGGGGCCTTCGGGCTGCGGCAAAAGTACGCTGCTGCGCCTGATCGCTGGACTGGAGAGCATCACAGGCGGCAACATTTGGGTAGGCGATCGCCTCGTCAATAACCTGCCGCCTAAACAGCGCGATATTGCCATGGTGTTTCAGAGCTACGCCCTTTACCCTCATATGACGGTGCATGACAACCTGGCATTTGGACTGCGGCGATCGGTGGGCGCAGAAGACAACCCCCGCTCCTCCTGGGCAGAACGCCTGCTGGTCAGCGTCACTCGCTTTTTGCCTCGCAACCTGCAATACCAGTCGGAAGAAGAGCGTGCCATCACTCAACGAGTCATGACCGTTGCCCAAATGCTGCAAATTGATGCTTTGCTCGATCGCTATCCCAAGCAGCTGTCGGGCGGACAAAAGCAGCGTGTGGCGCTAGGTCGAGCCATGGCGCGCAGTCCCCAGGTGTTTTTGATGGATGAGCCGTTGTCTAACCTAGACGCTAAGTTGCGAAATGAAACCCGGACGCAAATTGTCAACCTTCAGCGCAAGTTAGGCACAACGACCATCTATGTCACCCACGACCAGACTGAGGCAATGACCATGGGCGATCGCATTGCCGTGATGAACGCCGGACAAATTCAGCAGCTTGCTTCACCCCTAGAGCTGTATAACTATCCGGCAAATCGATTCGTAGCAGAATTTATTGGCTCACCACCCATGAACTTTCTCCCCATCCAGGTGAAGGCACCGCTGTTGATCCAGCATCCGCAGTTTCGGGTGACGCTGCCTGAGAACTGGGAGCAAGCTTTGAAGCCCTATGATGGGCGATCGCTTACCCTAGGCATTCGTCCCGAACATCTCAGCGTCAGCCTACCTGCTCCTAAAAATCTGCCTGTTCGGGTCGATCACATTGAGGCATTGGGCAGTGAGACCTATTTGACGGTCAGCCTTGCAGAATCTGCTAATGCCGAAAGGCTGGTTTTGCAGGTCAGAACCGAACCGGATCGCAGCGTTAGCTTGGGAGAAATGCTGTGGCTATCTATGGCGATCGACAAAATCCATTTGTTCGACCCTGAATCTACCGTAAGAATTGCGTAAATTTGTCCCAAAAGTATCCTACGGACACAAGATATAGTGGGTCATTCCTGCGGCAAGTTGCTAGTATTAGATAGCAAAGTTGCCGTTTTAGGTGAGCGAGTTGGGAATTGAGCTTTTCCATAACCCAGCCGTGGTGTAGAGGTAGAAAACAATGGCTGATACTGCGGCATTTTTAGCGGGTTGTGCTGTCACAGGGGTTGCGGCTCTGTTTTTGTTGAAAAATGACTTGGCGATCAGTCAGCCGAGAGTTTTGCAGGCGCCTCTCGTAGAACCCGTGATCGCACCTTCGCAGGCATCAGGTGTGTTTCAAGATCCAGGTCAGGGGTGGAAGCTGCAAACCCAGGTTGAGCAGCAGCAGGGGATTGCGCGAGAGCTGACTGACCAGTTTCGTCAACAGCAGAGCGACACTCAAGACATCAAGACTCAGCTTGAAAAGCAAGAAAGTCAGTCAGAAGAACTGCGCAGTCAGTTGGAAAAGCAGCAGCGCAGCACAGAACAGCTAATTGCTCAGCTACAGGAACAGCAGCGCCTGATTGACAAAATGGCAGATCAAAAGTCGATCGACCCGACTGCACTTCTCCGTAACGATCAGTCCTCTGGACAGATTCAGACAGCTCTTTGGATTGGCGGTGGAGTGATCCTCATCGTTTTGATGGGCGGCGGCATCGTTTTGATTGGGGTAATTGTGGTGGTGATGATGTCGTCGCGCCGTCGTCAGACCCGAACAGTACATGTGGTACACCCTGTACCAACTCCCTATAATTTTGCAGAACAGCCTCAGCTTTTGTCGCCTGCTCGTGCCCGAATTAAGCCGCCGAGACAGGTGGATTATTATGATGAGTAAAGATTAAGGAGTATTAAGCAAAGGTATACTGATGAGGGCACATCTGTGTGATGGCTGATGTTTCCCCTCATTGCACAAATATTGCACAAATAATTGTGTAATTGACTCGTGGCTGTGCAACCTTGGCACTCTTTGCTGCCAGTAGGCAAATGCCAGTTTTCGCGGTCTTTTTGTATGTCCTTTTTTCTTATACCCAGAGAGTTTTCTAATTCATGACGATATCGACGGCAAAGATTGACAATTCGGCATCTGCCGCAGTTCCCGATCCTTCCGCCTTGAAACTGAGACACATTTTACAAACGCTGCCTAGAGAGTGCTTTCAGAAGAACCGCGTTAAAGCCTGGATGACTGCTTTAGTCACAGTGGTGATGACTGCGATCGGCTATCTCTTCCTTGCCTATTCCCCTTGGTACTTATTGCCGATCGCCTGGATCTACACGGGCACTGCCCTCACCGGATGGTTTGTCGTCGGGCATGACTGTGGGCATCGCTCTTTTGCCAACCGCCGCTGGGTCAATGATCTCGTGGGGCATGTAATGATGGCGCCTCTGATCTATCCCTTTCACAGCTGGCGAATCTTGCACAACTACCACCATGCCCATACCAATAAGCTGGAGGTAGATAACGCTTGGCAACCCTTCACGACCGAGGTTTATGAAAACATTGGTACGGTGAAACGCCAGGGCTATGAGGCAATCCGGGGCTGGTTTTGGTGGGTTGGGTCGATCGCCCATTGGGGTTTGATGCACTTTGATCTGGCTAACTTTGCACCCAAGGATCGAGACAAGGTGAAGTTATCGATCGCATCCGTGGTAATTTTTGCGGCGATCGTTTTTCCCCTGCTCATCATTACAACAGGCATCTGGGGCTTCGTGAAATTCTGGTTAATGCCCTGGATGGTGTACCACTTCTGGATGAGTACCTTTACGCTAGTGCATCACACCGATGCCGAGATTCCCTTTACGCCATCGGCTCAGTGGAACGAGGCAATGGCACAGCTTGCGGGTACCGTCCACTGCGACTATCCTCGCTGGATTGAGTTTCTTTGCCACGATATTAATGTGCATGTGCCGCACCACATTTCAACGGCGATTCCTTCCTATAATTTGCGGATGGCGCATCGCATTTTGAAAGAAAACTGGGGTGAATACATCCAAGAGCGACAGTTTTCTCTGGGGCTAATGCAGGAAATTGTGGAGCAATGTCATCTTTATGAAGGCGATCGCAACTATCAGTCCTTTGAGGAATATCGGCAAGCTGCACCTCACGCCTAAAAGCTAGAGATTGAGATTCAGAAGGGGGATTAAGAGAAGCTTAATCCCCCTTTATTTTTTGAAAGCGCCAATTATTCAGGTAAATTTAGCCAAAATCCGATATCCAGCAGTCCGGGGTTCGGATCTTGAGCGGGGATGGGTTGGACGGAAGACTGAGCAGAGTTAGATTGAACGGGCTGAACTTCGTGGACAATGCGCTGCATTTCGATCGCCTGCATTTCTACTGCCTCAGTCTGGAGTGCCTCTACCTCAATCACCTCTACCTCGATCGCCTGCTCATGACGGTAGGAATTCTGGATTATGTGAACTGGACTATTGACGCAGGGTTCAGCAGGAGGTCGCTGAGCATCAGCGCGGTAGGCGGCTCCTGATTGTGAGAGCCAAACTTCTGAATGTGTAAAGGGCAATCCGTATTGGGCATTGTTCATGGGGCTACTCCTGGAGATCTACAGTCTGTTTGGGGGACATAACGCGCGATCGAGGTGAGGGGGCAACTCAAACTCTTCGCTCTATCCTATGCAAACTGTTTTGAAAGGTGCGCAGCGCGCACCCTTCAAAACAGCGTTAACCATTTGCCCAGTGGGCGGCATCTCGACGGGCGTGAATATTTTTGATATGTTTTTTGACCGTATCTTCGGCGATATAAAGTTTGGCAGCGATCGCTTTATAGGTCAGTCCGATTCGTTTTAACACCCAAACTTCAGTTTCGCGTTCAGTTAGGCTATAGCGCTGGGCTTCGGCATAGGCTCGGTACTGAGCCGACTGCTGCTGATCTTCTAACGTTACTAAGAATGAAGAATGCTCTACGCCAGGATCTAACCAGCGAACTCGAATCCGTATGGTTGTTCCTGCCTCAGTTTGAATTTCATCTTCAATAACAATGGCTTGCGCAATTTGGCGGCTATCCATTAAGGCATGGCAGCAGCGCCAAATCTGGAGAGGAACGCTAGCTGAGTTTGCAGTGGCAAGTAAATTTTGGCAAATCTGGCGGGCACAGCTATTGTCATAGGTTAGTTCGCCGCGATCGCTCAGGATCATAATGCCGTCTGGCAGACCTTCTACTACACCCTGAAGCAGGGTGAGGTTATTATCTAGCCTCTGAATGGGTGAACCTTGGAGAGTGGATGCAGGTGATTGAACAGGTGATTGGGCAGGTGATTGAACAGGTAATTGGGCAGGTGACTGAAAGGTTAACGGTTTCACGATCGTTTCCACAGGTGACGTTTTTAGAGATGCATTTTCAGGAACGGAACTTTGTTGAGAATGAGACTTTGCCAGCGATCGGGTCGATTTGCTAGTCGGCTTGTCGGCAACTGGTTTGTCAACGGCTAATGTGTTGGAAGTTGTGATTGCAGGGTTCATCATGATGGGGGCTTTTCGCTAATGAACGGTAGATGCCTCTTAAGAACTCCAACATATGACAGTCTAGGACGGCGCATAGAGAGCAAAAGTTGCTGTACGCTAACCCAAGTAACAACAGAGAACTTACGGAAACCTAATGATGCTGTTCGTCCTGAGAGGCTTAAACTAAGTAAAAATCACCTGGACAGTTGAGCAGATGCCGTCCTATGCCACTACAACAACTGCGCCTATTCTTTCCGGAAAAGCGTTCTAATCTCAGCCAAGTTCGGTGATCTAAACTCGACCAGTTGAAAAATTGGTTAGATTTTAATTTAATTAATTTTCAATTTCATCCGGATTAGCAAAATGCCCGATCGCCACCCTCATTTTTCGAGTTCAGGTATTCAATTAGAACTTCGTGGAAGCGCCTGTTATCAATTGTTTCAAGTTTCCGTAATCAGGCTTTGAGGCATTGATGTTAATCACGTCTAAAAACGAACCAAGACGTATCTCATATCAATCTAAGACCCAAACAGGACAGATAAAAAATTATCTGCCGCCTCATCAACTTAAATGCGCTTAATAATTCAGTGTGACGAGATGGGGTCATTTGTTGGCAATCAAGGGAACAGTTCTGGTCAGCGTCAGGTATTCTCCAGTAATTGACATCAAAGCCTCGGCAAAGAGAGTGGTAAAACCTGCTACATTGAATGGCTCAACTGCACCTTAGCCAACGGGTTTAAAGACTGGTTCGCAAGACCCTGTTATTTTCCAAAAAACTAGAGAATCACATCGGTATAATCGGGTGCTTCGTTCACCCCTACAGCTCATTATTATTGGTGTAGCGCTGCAATTATTACAAGATCAATAGGCGCTGGCTGCTCACATTCGATCGCAAGATACTCGACTCGCATTGCAGTATTAATAAAAATGTTAAAGCGATCGTAGCTCTGACTGCCTGCTCCAGAATTTCTTGCGGAAAGGCGCTGCAATGGCGATCGTTCTAAAATATAGCGCTACGCGCCCAGATCCAATGAGTTATTTTTTGAGAGCCGCGCGGAGCGCGGCTCTCAAAAATCATCTGCCCTGTTTGTGTCTTAAATTGGTATCAGTTCAACCTGACTCCATAATGGACAATGCCAGTGTTGACAAACTATCGGAGTCTTGCGATTGTATAGGGAAACAAAATGCCCAGAGAAGCAAAGTTTTGTCCCACTAGCCCTGAACACTGTTGCGTCAGACCAGCATTACGCTCAACAAAGATGACAGAAGAATCAGAGAAATCATAGCAATGACTCCTGAGGCTACTGAGCATCGAAGATGGAGCATTAAAGCATAGCTGTCGCCAGTTTGCTGGGGACATTTTTGGTGGAGCGCGAAGCGCTCCACCAAAAATGTCCCCGTCCTAACCGCCTTGGCGGTTGCTATAAAGTTATCGGTACTCGCTTCATTGCCGCCTAGAAGAGTTTTATGAAAAAATTTCTTTCCCTGCTTTTGACTTTCCTCATGCTGGTTAATGCAGTTTGCGATCCGTCGCTGGCTCTCTCGCCGGGTGCTAATGTACCGCTTCAGAGCCTTGGCGCAGGCGAAGGAAAGCTCTCAATCCTGGCTTGGCCGGGTTACATTGAGCGCGGCGAAACTGACGAAAGCTATGACTGGGTGACAGGCTTTGAGAATGGCACAGGTTGCAAGGTTAATGTGAAAACGGCGGCAACTTCTGACGAAATGGTAACGCTGATGAATCAAGGTGGCTATGATCTGGTGACGGCTAGTGGAGATGCCACTCAACGCCTGATCGCAGGTGGCAAAGTCCAGCAAGTCAATACAGATCTAATTCCTAGCTGGAAAACTGTTGATCCTCGATTGCAGGATGCTCCTTGGCATACGTTAGAGGGTAAGCACTATGGTGTGCCCTACCAGTGGGGTTCCAATGTGCTGATGTACAATACCCAAACTTTCCCTAAGCCACCCACAAGCTGGGATGTGGTTTTTAGAGAACAGCAGCTTCCAGATGGCAAATCCAACAAGGGTCGGGTACAAGCCTACGATGGGGCTATTTACATTGCTGATGCAGCTTTGTATCTCAAGGAGCATCAGCCGGAATTGGGTATTACCGACCCCTACGAGCTGAATCAAGCGCAATTTGATGCAGCGATCGCCCTTCTCAAAGGACAGCGTCAGCTTATCGGTCGATACTGGCATGATGCCAATGTGCAAGTCGATGATTTTGTCAGCGAGGGGGTCGTGGCTTCTAGCGCCTGGCCCTTTCAGGTAAACTTGCTCAAGAGCAAGGAATCGCCTATTGACAGTACTATCCCCCTTGAAGGGGCAACGGGCTGGGCAGACACCACCATGGTGCACACTCAGGCACAGCATCCCAATTGCGCCTACAAATGGCTGGAGCATTCGCTCTCGCCCAAGGTTCAAGGCGATGTTGCTGCCTGGTTTGGGTCTGTTCCCGTCGTGCCTGCTGCCTGTAAAGGAAACGCATTGCTTGGGGCGGAAGGGTGCGCAACCAATGGCTCTGAAAACTTTGAGAAAATTAGCTTCTGGCGCACTCCTGTTGCTATGTGCGATGGGGAAAAGAAATGTGTTCCTTACTCTAAGTGGGTCTCTAGCTACATCGCCATCATTGGCAGCAAATAAGCTTGGCAGCAAATAAGCTTGGTAGTAAATAAGCTTGGTAGTAAGTAATAAACTCTATGACTGAAAAGCTTCCAGCCGTTGAGTTTGTCCATGTCACTCGTCAGTTTGAAGCCATGAGAGCCGTAGATGATCTCAGCTTTACGGTTGATCAGGGAGAGTTTTTTTCGCTATTGGGTCCCTCAGGTTCGGGCAAAACGACCTGTCTCAGATTGATTGCGGGTTTTGATCAGCCTAATTCTGGCAGTATCCGTCTTTTGGGGCAGGAAGCCGCTAGCCTTCCCCCCTATGAACGAAACGTTAATACCGTTTTTCAAGACTATGCTCTGTTTCCTCACATGACCGTTGGCGAGAATGTGGGCTACAGCTTAATGCTCAAGAAAACGCCCAAGCAAGAGCGCCAGAAGCGAGTCGAGGAGATGCTAGAACTGGTGCAGTTAGGCGGAATGATGCAGCGAAAACCCTCTCAACTCTCAGGAGGGCAACGCCAACGGGTGGCTCTGGCTCGTGCCCTGATCAACGAACCGCAGGTTCTATTGCTAGATGAACCTTTGGGCGCTTTAGATCTAAAGCTGAGGCAGCAAATGCAGATGGAACTCAAAGCGATTCAAAAACGGGTAGAGATTACCTTTATCTTTGTCACCCACGATCAAGAAGAGGCATTGACCCTGAGCGATCGCCTAGCGGTCTTTAATCGGGGTAAAATCGAGCAGATTGGAGTTCCGGCAGAGGTCTACGAACGCCCAGCAACCGCCTTTGTTGCGGATTTTGTGGGAGTTTCTAATGTGGTGGACGGCACCTTGGCGCAAGCCCTAATCGGTTCAGATCGATCGTTTGCGATTCGTCCAGAAAAAATTCACATGACGGATCTCGAAACACCTGTCCCCCCTGACGCTTGCTCCGCTGTCGGGCAGATTCAGGAGGTGCTCTATCTGGGCATATCTACCCGCTACCGAGTAGCGCTACAGGGCGGATATCTAACCGTTGTTGAGCAGAATACGACCTCAGCCATCCCCCGTTCGGGCAAGGTGCAGTTGATCTGGCAGCGTGAACACATTTGTCCTTTGAGCTAGGCGCAGCATATGCAGAACATTCCTCCCGCGTCTGCTCGTCGCCCTGGGTTTCAGCTCCGCCGGGTAGTCAATTTTTTCTATCATCGACCGCGAGGATTGCTGGCTTTGCTGCTGCTAGCCCCGCTGCTCTGGTTTGGGGTCGTGTACCTGGGATCTCTGGGGGCGCTGCTGATTCAAAGTTTCTTTCACCTAGACGATTTTACGGGTCAAGTTGTCCGCGAATTTACGCTGCAAACCTATGGTGAGTTATTGAGTCGCTCTAATGGGGATATCATCCTGCGCACGGTAGGAATGGCTGCATCGGTCACGATCGCCGCCGCAATCTTGGCGTTTCCGTTGGCTTACTATATGGCTCGCCATGCCCCGCCCCGACTCAAAGCGGCTCTATCCTTGGCTATTTTGCTACCCCTCTGGTCTAACTACCTGGTGCGAGTGTATTCTTGGAAGCTAATTTTGGCTCAAGAAGGTGTTCTCAGTTGGTTCATTCGCCTCTTCCACCTAGAGGGACTCTTAAATCTTCTCTTAAGCCTACCCAGCATCGGCGGCACCTCGCTTTCGGTTTCAGCGTTTGGGCCGTTTCTGGCTTTTCTTTATCTTTGGTTACCCTACATGATTTTGCCGATGCAGGCGGCATTAGAGCGAGTTCCCCTTTCTTTAACGGAGGCTTCCGCCGACTTAGGAGGTAGAAATTGGGCAACCTTTCGCTGGGTGATCTTGCCGCTAGGGTTTCCAGGCGTTGTGGCAGGCTCTATTTTTACCTTCTCCCTCACTTTGGGAGACTTTATTGTGCCCAGTATTTTGGGGAACTCTAGCCTTTTTATTGGTCAAGTCGCCTACATTCAGCAAGGTACTGCTGGCAATATTCCCATAGCAGCAGCTTTTACCGTGGTGCCCATGATCATCATGACGTTTTATCTGATTGGTGCTAAGCGACTGGGAGCCTTTGATGCCCTCTAAATCTGCACCGCTCAGCTTAAAGATTGCCGTCGGGGGAGGGCTACTTTTTCTATACTTTCCCTTTACCGTCATTCTGCTATATGCCTTCACTACAGAAGATTCAGCCTTTACCTTCCCGCCGCCAGGGTTAACCCTGAAGTGGTTTTCGGTTGCTTTGCAGCGTCAAGATCTCTGGCAGGCGCTGACCCTTTCGTTGCAGGTGGCGACCGTGGCGACAGGCTTGGCTCTGATCATGGGAACATTGGCGGCGATCGCGGTTTACCGAACTCCCTTCTTTGGACGAGAAGCGATTTCTTTCTTGCTGCTCTTGCCGATCGCCTTACCCGGAATTGTGACAGGTATTGCCCTGCGATCGGCCATTAACTTAACCGGGATTCCCTTTAGTTTCTGGACGGTGGTGGTGGGTCACGCAACGTTTTGCATTGTGGTGGTCTATAACAATGTGGTGGCTCGCCTGCGCCGAACCGCTAAATCCCAGATAGAAGCTTCCATGGATTTAGGCGCAGATCCTTTGCAAACCTTCCGCTATATTGTGCTGCCCAACCTGGCAACGGCTCTGCTTGCAGGAGGAATGCTAGCCTTCGCCCTCTCCTTCGACGAAGTGATTGTCACCACCTTCACCGCAGGTCAGCAGTCTACATTGCCCATCTGGATTCTGTCTCAGTTAACTCGACCCCGGCAGCGACCCGTCACCAATGTCGCGGCAGTCTTCGTCATTGTGATTACTTTTTTGCCTATTCTTCTGGCTCATCGTCTGAGTCAGGATCGCGAGTCTACTTAAACTCTCTTGCCCCTTGCGTCATCCGGCATTGCTGAATCTGGGTATGAATTTTTTTTGAAAGGGGCGCGGAGCGCCCCTTTCAAAAAAAATTCATACATAAAACCAGCAACGCCCGTCATCCCATGCGGCGACTGCTTTGCTTGAGTAACGGCTGGTTAGGCTCTAGCGGACTTTCAAACCGACTGTAGACAATTTCGGTGGGAGACCAAGACGAAAACCAGTACAAATCTTGGATGACGTTGTCAGTTTGCCCTGCGTTGCTCAGCTCAAAATGAATCAGGGCAAGATTATTTAAGCCCACAACTTCGCGACCGTCCTGAAACCAGCGCGATCGCCAGAAAAAAAGCGGCTGGAGCCATTGCCACACTGCTTTCTGGTGTAGAGGCGGCAACCAGGTTAACGCCTTGCCAAATTTAACATTCCCAAATTCAGCCCTGCCAAATTCAGAGGTCTGGGTCTGGAGACGTGGCATCCACTCTAGTGCGCAGAGCCAGTCAGGATTTGGAGAAGATGCCTGTTTGGGGCGCTGTAGAGCTGTTGAACGTTGAGTCTTTGAATGTTCAACCATCGCAGGAGGATTGCTCCACCCGCTCCAAACGCGCACCTTTTCGGGTAGAAGCCAGTCTTTCAGGCGAGTGTGAATCAGTTGAGTGAGGGGTTCTTCGTTCTTGAGGGCACTACAAGTTAGCTGCACCAACACCGACGATCCCTCCATCGGAAACGTGGAGCCATACGACAAGCGGACTAGCGAACTGTAATGAATATCGCCCGATAGCACAATCACCTGCTCTCGCTCCTGGAAGAGCACCGTGAGAAATTTTGCGAGTGCCTCAGTGTGGATGTTCCAGGCATCCCCAACATCTGTGGCGTAAACTTTGTTGCGGCTCAACTGCCAGCGATGAATCCAATCAATGACCTGTAGCCCAAATAAATTGGTTGGAGCCACCACAAAAGTCATTCGGCGTTGGGATGGCGGCGCAGATGATCTGGGTGTGGACGATCTGGGTGCAACCGATGCTGATGCAGCCGATCGCAGCGGGTGACTTAGCTGTTGCTCAAAGGCTTGCGGGCAGAGGAGCATCGGCGGTGCGATCGGTTTTTCATCCGCAGGATAGCCTCGCCAGGTGCGGGTATCGAGCACAATCACTTCGTGGCAAGCGCCCTCAACCCTGTAGTACCAGGTCAATGCATCTGGATGCCGATCGAGGATTAGCACGTCGCCATCGCGAACGAACAAGGGCAGATCAGTATGGGGATCGAGAGGCGGCATGCCAACATAGCGGGCGATCGCGTCCAGCGCAGCGGTATCGGTGCCTTTGGCGGCGGACCAGTCTTGGGCAGACTGTAACAGTCTTGCGCCTGAGCAGTCTGCGTCAAATTGCCAAGGCGTATTGCCCCAGGCTTGAAACACAGCATAGGCGGTGAGGGCATTCTGCACGGCTCGTCGCCCCAAAGGTCGCCCTAGGACTCTGAGGCACCAGGCTTGATTCAAGTTCCAGTCATCGCTGACATCGTGATCGTCAAAAATAGTGTACGTCGCAATATTGGCCAGAGCACGTCGTACCTTCCACAGGGTGTGGATCAACTGCCGCATATCCTGAGCTTCTTGATCCCACCGCCGAACGGATTGGCGATATTCGCGCCGCGATGTGGCAGCCATATGAAACATCTGATTGCCGTCTGGGATGGTGTCAGGCCAACAGATCGGCGACCAGGCTAGAAGATAAGAGGCATAATACTCGCCCAGACCCAGAAGATGGCTGTTGACCTTGGCAAATTTATGGTGCAATCCAGCCGTGAAGCCTGCCTGATCGGTGGCAATCGCCGCTCGTTGTCCAGCGGGCAACGTTTTGGGAGTAGGGCTTGCAGTCTGGCTAGAGGAGCGATCGCTGCTAGGCAACTGTTCTTCCCAGCCCAACAGCTGATCCCCTAGCTGTGTTGCCACCCACAGCAGCGGATCGGCAACATCATCCCCATAAATTTGATCGCCCGTCAGAAAGAGCTGCTGGGGGCGCTGTTGCGGTTGATCGAATGCGGTTTCAATCAAGCAATCGAGCATGGGCAGTGCATCAAACCCATCGCCGTGGGCTTTGCGGCAGGAACCCTGAACGAGCCGTAAATCTTGCAGGCGATCGGGCGGCAGCACAAAGGTTGGTTTTTGGTGTTCAAAATAGCTGATGGTGACATCAGGAAAGCGATCGGAGCAGAGAGCTTGCTGTAGCGGCTGGGGAGGCTGTTGCAACGAATCTGGCTGGTGCGACGAATCTGGCTGGTGCGATAGATCTGCGGGTGTGAACTGAAGGTCGTAGGCGTAGAGGCGATCGGGCTCCAACGTCTGCCCGAACTCTGCCTTTGCTGTAACAACTACAACATGTAGCCACTGTCCTAACGCCACCGTTGTTCGGCTGCCTTCAAATAGTCTGTCTCCAATGGCTGACCCCTGCTGCGTCGTGTCATGAACCATGAGTTTTACATGACAAGGCTGCTTCAGTGCTACCCAAACCGCGATCGATTCGGGTGTGACCCGTCTAAGTATGGGGCCTGCCAACAGGAGCGGTAGGTGATCTAGACTCTCGATCTGGGCTTGATCGCTCATTTGCAATAACTCGTATGCTGATGCTTAGCTAAAAACTCTATCCTTCACGGGTAGAAGTTCAGCATCATTCGCCAACTGCCGTGGAGCTGATGCGAAACTCATACCGCTTTAAATTCTAAGGCAGATATTTTTGAGAGGGGCGATCGTTCGCCCTCCAGAAGCTTGAGGAACGTCGTCAAGAGACATGAAAAAGAGACGCTACTCTGAGTAACGTCTCCACAGTAGACCTCTTGTAAATTAGATTGGGTGGAGGCTATGCCCCTACCCAATCTAATCCCAAAACTCTAATCTGCAAGAGGCTTAATTTGTTTCTGCTCGGTCATCAGGTTTTGGGTATTGCCGGGGCGATGCGTAGCTTTGAGGCGAGCGATCGCGGCAGCGCCGGGTGTTCGGCAACCTGCGTCAAAGCTTCTTCTAGCCGAGCGGTAATTGCCAGTGTTTTGACATCGTAAATCTGCGTGATCAGCTTGGGATAGAAGCCGATGCCAATGATCGGCACCAGCAGACAGGCGATGATAAACACCTCGCGGGGTTCGGCATCGGCAAGGATTTGATGCGAGGTCAGCTCCTTGTTTTCAGGGCCATAGAAAATTTCTCGCAGCATCGACAGCAGGTAAATCGGCGTGAGGATCACCCCGATCGCCGCCAATAGCACCACGATAATCTTGAAGGGCAGTCCGTAAGCCGTGCTGGTGGCAAAGCCGACGAACACCATCAGCTCGGCGACAAAGCCGCTCATCCCCGGCAGCGCCAGCGAAGCCATAGAGCAAGTCGTGAACATGGCAAAAATCCGGGGCATCTTTTTCCCCACGCCGCCCATCTCATCCAGAATCAGAGTGTGGGTGCGATCGTAGGTTGCGCCTACCAAGAAGAACAGACTGGCTCCAATCAGTCCATGCGACACCATTTGCAGCATGGCTCCGCTCAAGCCCAAGTCAGTAAACGAAGCCATTCCAATCAGTACAAATCCCATGTGGGAGATAGAGGAATAGGCGATCTTGCGCTTCAGACTTCGCTGAGCAAAGGAGGTCAGCGCCGCATAGATGATGTTGACAATGCCCAGAATAATCAGAATCGGCGCAAAGTAAACGTGAGCCTCCGGCAGCATCTCGATATTCATGCGGATCAGGGCATAGCCGCCCATCTTCAGCAGAATACCTGCCAGCAGCATGTGAACCGGAGCCGTCGCCTCGCCGTGGGCATCTGGCAGCCAGGTGTGCAGCGGAATGATCGGCAGCTTTACTCCATAGGCGATCAGGAAGCCGCCATAGACGAGAAGCTGGAAATTGATGGGATAGTCTTTTGCCATGAGCGATCGCATGTCAAACGTCACCGTATCCCCGTAGAACGCCATTGCCAGCGCCCCCACCAGGATGAACAGTGACCCCCCCGCCGTATACAAAATAAACTTAGTTGCCGCGTACAGCCGCTTTTTGCCGCCCCAGATCGAAAGCAGCATATACACCGGAATTAGCTCCAATTCCCACATCAGGAAGAACAGCAGCATATCCTGTACTGCAAACACCCCAATCTGACCGCCATACATCGCCAACATCAGGAAGTAAAACAGCTTTGGCTTCAGCGTCACGGGCCAGGAGGCAAGAATCGCCAGCGTGCTAATGAATCCAGTCAGCAAGATTAGCGGCATGGACACGCCATCTGCCCCTACCGACCAGCGTAAATCAAGCGCCGAAACCCAGGAATAGCTCTCTACAAGCTGGAGATCGGAGCTAGAAAAATCATATTGGGTATAGAAGGCGTAAACCAGAATGGCAAAATCAATCAACCCCACAATCAGGGAGTACCAGCGAACCGTTTTCCCATCTTTGTCAGGGATAAACGGAATCAACAGGGCAGCCACGATCGGCAGCAAAATAGTAGTGGTTAGCCAGGGAAAATTAGCAGTATCCATTGCAGGTTTCTATAAGCGTTTGGGGACTCAGGGTGTGGGAATGGGCAAGGCTGTAACACCCACACCCCATACCCTACACCCGACAAATCAAGGGATTAAGCGATACCAGAAACCAACACCAGACCCAGCACGGCTCCGAACACGATCAGGGCATAAAATTGCACCCGTCCGTTTTCCAGATATTTTAAGGTTTCGCCCGTCACCAAGGTGACAAACCCCGCCAGGTTGACCACGCCATCCACCAGCCGCACATCTACTTCCAGGACTTGACGCGCCAAGCGCCGACTGCCCTGAACGAACACGACATTATAGATATCGTCGATGTACCACTTATTTAGCGAGAGCTGATAGAGCGGTTGAATCGTTTTGGCGATCGCCCCCGGATCAATCTTGCGTTGCAGATACATTAGCACCGCCAGCGAGATGCCAATCAGTCCAATCCCAACTGAGCTGCCGCCCATGATCAGGAACTCATTCCAGTCCACCTCAGATGGGATTCCTTCCACAACTTCGCTTGCCGGATGGATGAACGCCTCAAAGTAGTTGGCAAAAGGCGTACCCACCAAACCTACCAGCATTGAGGGAATTGCCAGTGCCATTAGGGGCAAGGTCATGGCGATCGGCGACTCATGGGGTTCGTGGCTGTGCCCATGATCATCATGACTCTCGTGAGCCTCATGGGCATCATGATGATCGGCTGTCAGAGCTAGCTCCTGAGGATTCATCGCTCCAGGCCCCAAAGACATGCCCATCCTTTGGAACTGTTCTAACTTGAGCTGCTTCTTGATGTCGGCATCGTTGCCTCGGAAACTGCCTTCAAACGTGCTGAAGTACATCCGGAACATATAGAACGCCGTGACTCCAGCAGTCAGGTAGCCCACTAGCCACAGGGCAGGATTGACGGCAAACATGGAGCCAAGAATTTCGTCTTTCGACCAGAATCCGGCAAAGGGCGGAATCCCGCAGATCGCCAGCGTCCCGATCAAAAAGGTGATTGCCGTAATCGGCATATGTTTCCGCAGACCGCCCATCAGCCGCATATCTTGCGCCAGCACCGGATCATGACCGACTACGCCCTCCATGCCGTGGATTACCGAACCTGAACCCAGGAATAGCATCGCCTTAAAGTAGGCATGGGTCATCAGGTGAAATAGTCCGGCTCCGTAGGCTCCAGCCCCCATTGCCATCACCATGTAGCCCAGCTGGGACATCGTGGAGTATGCCAAACCCTTCTTGATGTCATTCTGGGTGATGGCAATACTGGCTCCCAGGAAGGCGGTAAAGGCTCCCGTCCAGGCGATCGTATTCATCGCGGTGGGCAAGTTCTCAAACACGGGATACATCCGGGCAATCAGGAAAACTCCGGCAGCCACCATCGTTGCCGCATGGATTAGTGCTGAGATCGGGGTCGGACCTTCCATCGCGTCTGGCAGCCAGACATGTAGCGGGAACTGCGCCGACTTGGCAACAGGTCCCAGAAACACCAGGATAGCTAGGAGAGAGGCGATCGCCACGCTCATAGACCCAGACTCCACCAGGTTCTCCAGCCGCAGACCCATGAGATCAAACTCAAAAGTGCCCGTTGCCCAGAACAATCCCAACATGCCCAGCAGCAGACCGAAGTCGCCGACTCGGTTAGTGACAAACGCTTTTTGACAGGCATCTGCGGCAGGCTTGCGATCGTACCAGAAGCCAATCAGCAGGTAGGAACACATGCCGACCAGTTCCCAAAATATATAGACCTGAAGCAGGTTAGGACTAATGACCAGCCCCAGCATCGACGAGCTAAACAGGCTGAGATAGGCATAGAATCGGACATAGCCCGGATCGTGAGCCATGTAGCCGTCGGTGTAAATCATGACAAAGAACGCCACTGTGGTCACAATTACCAGCATTAGCGCCGTAATGTGATCGACGGTGTAGCCCATCGTTAGCCGGAAATCTCCAGCCGATGCCCATTCAATCAAATGAGTATAAGTCTCATGCCCTTGAATTTGGCTCCACAACAATGCAAAAGAGAGAACCATCGTGGTTCCCAGCAAAGACACGATAAACCCCGCACATAGTTTGCGGAGCTTATTAACTGCCTTGCCGTACGAAATTAACCCCAAGCCTAGTATCATCGCGCCTACCAGTGGCAGGACAGGAATCAACCAGACGTAATCATATAGTGGCTCCATGACTCACGCCTACTCCCAAGCTTTTATCGAGTTGGCAAAACCGTTTACATTGTGACACATAGCTGTCTCAGAAGATGCTTAAGCCAAGACTAAGCTATGCGATTACCCTAGGCACATCCTAACTCTAGGCGCGTCCTAGACTTTAAACCTAGTGTGGCGGAGCGGGGTGGGATACGCTGTGTGATAAGTGACAGTTGAGGGGGAGCCTTCCTTCTCCTCAAGCTCTTCTTTCAAGAAATTCTGCCTTTTCCAAGAAACTCTGCCTTGCCCTGAGTCGCCTTGCAACCAATAGCTATTCAGGTATTCAGAAGTTTTACCTGACGTTAATCTTCTCTTACTGAGTCAGTATGACAAACCTGCTACGTTACATGGGGGTGCTGATACCGATTGCTAGATCAAATCGCTGCAAGAGGTGACGTAGAGGGATTAATCACAGACAGCAATAGAGTATTAGCAACAGAGTTCTGCTCAGAATGGCACTTGCAAGCGAACAGTCACAGGTTAATCAGTCTAAACAGCTTAATCAGCCGACTACTCCACAGGCGAATCAGATTACTTCCAGAATTTTGAATTCTTGCCAGTGCGGTCTTCTACATTTCAGTACAGCTCAGAGGGGCGATCCGGCGCAAAGTGGACAGAAAATCCGGCGTTTGTGGATGGCTTTAGGGCTGCTTAGCGGTCTTTTTGTCACTCAGGTGTTGGCGGGTTTGTGGAGCCATAGTCTTTCGCTTCTGGCAGATTCGGGGCATATCCTTTCAGATGTAGCGGTTTTTGGGCTAACCCTAGCCGCTAGCTATCTAGCACAGCGTCCTGCGTCGGGTCGGGTCACTTTTGGGTATGGTCGGGTTGAGGTGCTGGTCGCGTTAGTCAACGGACTGAGTTTATTGGCGATCGCCGCCTTCATCGTAATTGAATCAGTCGATCGCCTCCAGTCAACAGAGGCAGTTTTGGGACTGCCAATGCTGTTTGGCTCAGGAGTCGGTTTAATCATCAACGGTATCAATATTGGCTTGCTCTACAGCAGCAGCCGTCAGGATCTCAATATGCGATCGGCATTTCTGCATGTGGCTGCCGATGCAGCTAGCTCTGTCAGTATTGTCTTCGCCAGTTTGATGATCTATTTTTGGCATTGGATGTGGGTCGATGCTGCTACCAGCCTGCTGATCGCCAGTCTGACCTGCCTCAGCGCCATCCCGCTGATTAAGGAGAGCCTAGAGGTGTTTCTAGAGTTTTCACCGCGATCGCTCCAGCCCGAAGCGATCAAGTCTAGCTTGCAGGATTTCGATGCCGTGGAAGAGGTTGAAAAGCTCTACATTTGGAGCATTACGCCCAGCCAAGTCAAGCTCTGCGCCGATCTTAGAGTCTCTGCTCTCAGTGCAGATGAGCGAGATCAGCTGGTTGGCATGTTGCAAACTCATCTGAACCAGGTGTTTGGGATTGAAGAATCGATGCTGCAAATCTTAGAGAAGCCTTCTGGCAATCGCGCTCTGCATCCGCTGCTTCATCGAAGCTTAACATCCTATGTTTTTGAGAACACACAGCGTTCATAGGCTTCGATGATACGGTCATGAACGTATGAAGATATGTGCAAGCGTCTCTTGGTTTATTGGATGTCCTTGTTGAGTCTTTAACTATCAAGTCTGCAACTTTCAAGTCTATATGTGCTCTATCTGTTCATTCGATCGTCGTGAGGCTTTCACCGCATTAGCCTCTGTTTCGTCAAAATCTAATCAGTTTGAAGTGAGTCTCGCGATCGTTTCTGCTTCGTGCTTAGCGGACGGACGGTTAGCAGCATGAGCGTAAAATCCAGTGGGGGCAAGAAAGCGAATCCTTGGGTTCAGCTTATCTTAGCTAGTCTTTTGACCGCTACATTGAGCGCTGCAGGGGGTGAAGTTGCCCGTGCTGAATCTCAAGCACTAAACTACGTGATTGATTCCTCTGACGATCAGAGCTACGCTGCCGTGATCGAACGGGCGGAGGCAATGGCAGGCAACTCAATTGCCCAAGCCTTTGCAGGAAATCCCAGCATCACAGAGGTTGCTGTGAAGGTGACGGGCGATCGCAACGGCAGTTTGTCACCCCTGCTGTTTGTCAAAGTTTCCCGAGCCGATTGGCAAAATCGGCCCAACGTTCAGGCATGGGCACAGTATCTTGGCGATGCTTCGATACTGCTGGGATACAGAGGCGGCACGTCATCCTCGACGATCGCCACTTCTAGACCCACTGATGCTCCTGCCGTTCCTAGCGGAACTGTTAACCCTAACAGTGAGCCAAATTTCTATAACTAGTTCCCCATAGCTGGTTTTGAACGGGAAGTTTCAGGGTGCAGGTTTGAGTAAAGCTTAGGTGCAGATTTAGAAGTCAGGATCGGGTACAAGTCTGGGTGCGAATTATCTTCTTCACCTACCTTTAGGAGTATGGGTTTATGGATTTCTTAGCGAATAAGTTTCTACGTCGGTTGGTCTATTTCTTGGTGGGTTTTCTGGGAGTAGCGCTGTTCTCATTTGCGTTCAACCAGCCATCTAGCCAACGCGCAGCAGCGGCGGCTTTCTCATCGGTTCAGCCATCAGCTCATCAGGCTCAAATCTCCTTGTGGAGAAATCCTTCCCATCAGGAATTGAATTTCTACCAGTAAACCATTCAGATTCCTCTAGAGGTATATATTCATGGTTCAGATTATTAGAAGCTGGCAGCGTCAGCTGTCTCTGGCTTTAGCGTGCGTATTTTGCGCCGTTGTTCTCGATTTGGGTACCCTGACTCAAGCAGCAGTTGCAGCAACTTACGGTAATGGAGTCAACGTCATCTTGATGATTGGCGATGGTATGGGTTGGGAAATGGCGCGTGCGGCGGCAGTTGCCAACGGCGCTTCCTACACCAGCGGCAAAGGCAAAGGCTTGAGCATGCAAAAGCTTGCTGGCTACACGTTTGCTACCACCTACGGCACAACCGTATTTGATTCTGTAACGGGTAGGTTTAGCACAGGCAACTCGGCGTTGAATGCTGCTTCTCCGCTATGCCGATCGACCGCAAACCCAACCGGAATCGATTGCGGTGTGACGGGTGCAGCGCCCGTTCGCGACGGATTTAGCTTCAAGCCTCTGCCCTTTAACCCCGGCACCCGTGCTGATGGTACTGGCGGCGCAACCGACCCCAACCTGGGCAACCTAGTGGGCTATGATGCGGGTCGCGGCGGTTCAAATCCCTGGACACCCATCACTCCTGACAAATCACCTGAGCCAGACTACATCACTTACAGCTATCCCGACTCTGCCAACACAGCTGCAACCCTCTACACCGGGGTGAAGAGCTATAACAACGCGATGTCGGTCGATATTTTTGAAAAGTCGGATGTCAAAACCATCTTGCAGACGGCTGCTGAACTGGGCAAATCGACAGGTGTGGTCACGTCAGTTCCCATTACCCACGCGACTCCCGGAGCCGCTGTTTCATCGGTCAACCGTCGTAACAAGTACGACAATGATTTTCCTAACCTGGACAGCATTCTCCAAGAAGCAATCCGCCTTGACCAAGGCTACCTGCCCACGGTGATGTTGGGCGGCGGTCACCCCCTTGACCACGATAATGCCGTCAACGACCCCAGCAGAACTGGATACAGAGCACCAGGCACCTGCACCTATACCTACATCAGAGCCACGACCTACAAGGAACTGACAGGTAAAACGGCGCTGACGGATGCTGAGGCTTGTAGAGCAGCCGCAGGTTCTAACGATAGCAACCGCTACGGCTACAAATTTGTAGAGCGCCAGCCCAACGCTGGAACCAAGCTTCTGCAAACCGCAGCCGCAATCAACCCCAACAAAGGCGAAAGGCTTCTGGGTCTGTTTGGGGCACGGGGTCAGGCAGGTAATATTCCCGTCAGCACCGAGAATGGCGACTTCAGCAGCACCGGATTGGCAAGCTTTGCTCGGAGCGGCTCCCTGTATGCCACTCCCTACGTGGATGGACGCCTACCCGTCAATGACTTTGACCGTCCGCTGCAACCCGGCGAAACGGATGCTAGCTTTGTGCAGAAAGAGCGGAATGAGAATCCCACTCTGGCTCAAATGACTCAGTCTGCTCTGAATGTTTTGGGCAAGGACAAAGACGGCTTCTGGCTGATGGTTGAGGGCGGCGACATTGACTGGGCTGCTCACGACAACAACCTAGATTCTTTGATTGGCAGCGTCCGCGACTTCGATAAGTCAGTTCAAACGGTGATTAGCTGGATCAACAAGAACGGCGGCTGGCGGAAGAATGTGCTGATTGTCACGGCTGACCATGACCATTACCTGACGCTCTACCCCAACTACCGCGACCAGCTATTCTCGAAGGGCGCTCAGGCTCTCACCTATGGCAATGATCTGCTGGCATCTGAGGCAGGACATAGTTGGGGACCTTCTGCCGTCAACAAGTACGGTTGGGGTAGCCACACGAACCGCATGGTTCCGGTTTACTACCAGGGTCGCGCTTTTGACCTGAGTCCTTACATTGGGCAGGGCTATAAATCTTACGGGTTCGATGTTCCGGGCGTTCCCAATGCGATCGACCAAGCTCACATCTATGAGGCAATGCTGACCGCTTTGTCAGAGCCTCTCCGATAAAAGGCTGAGGGACGATCGCCGATCGTCCCTCTTCAACTAGAAAAACGGGCAGCAGAGAGAATCTGTTGCCCGTTTCTTATGACTCAAACCGATGACTCAAACGGATACCAATTTGATTTGGAACCGCGACAGATCCCGGTACGGGCTTGGCATTGCCAAGCCCCTTCTGAGGTTCGATGTGCCCACAAATTCGTTTAAATCGGTATGGTATGTAGCTGTATTCACCTGAGGTAGGACGGAGACATTTTGGGTGGGGCGCGAAACGCCCGTCCTCAATGTCCCCGTCTTAACCGCTTTAGCGGTTGTCATATTAATCGAGCCTAGGCAAAGTAATTGCTAACCGTCAGAGTCCCGGCCGTAGCATCTCCAGGATTGAAGCCAATCCCAGTCACGTTTATGAGCAAGTCGCGGCTAGCCGAAAACCCAGCCTGACCATCATTCACCGAAAGGTAGGTTTGTCCTCTGGACGTGAAGAACACGGCTTCGTTGACTCCTAACCCCTGTCTGCCTCTCGTCTGCTGATCTTTGTCGGCATAGGCTGTCCGAACTGCATCGGTGAGCGTATTGCCTTCCTGACCTGCATTGAACAATCGGCGCGGCAGGTTGATGGTAGAAGCCCTGTTGTCAAAATCTAGCTGGAAGCGATCGCCCTCGCTCACTTTAAACCCTAATACCCGGTCAAGTGCACCAATTAAAGAGTTAGCAAAAGCAGCTTGCTTGGTTCTTCCGGCATAGACATACAGGTCTGCTCCAAGACCGCCATTCAGTCGGTCACCTCCTGAACCGCCATCCAGCACATCATTACCCCCAAACCCCAAGAGAGCGTCATTGCCGCCCAATCCCAGAAGGCGATCGTTGGTAATGGTGCCTCGTGTGGTGCCGCTTGCGCCATTGCCTCTGAGCGTTCTAAGCGGTTCATTGATGGTCAAAACTGCGGCATCCTGAACCGCCAGAACAGCCCCATTCGTCGGACTGCTGAGGGACAGATTCAGCGTTTCGTTGACCTCTACCAAAGTGTCTCTGGTGATGTTGAGGGTTGCCGTGGCGGTAGTTTGTCCATCAGCAAAAGTGATGGTACCCGGCAGTCCGCTGTAGTCGGCAGTTGTAGCAGTGCCGCCCGTAGCAGAGAGGTTGACGGTGAAGGCTCCGGTCGAGCCGCCTGTCCGCACCAAGCTGATACCGATCGACGTACCATTCTCGTTCACGCTATAGGTGGGAGTTGCAAAAGCGACTGCGCCAACAGGAGAATCTGCTGCCGCTAGCCCAATTAATTGCGTCGTGCCAGCGCCAACTGCGCCCAATAGCGTCGCAGCACCCGTACTCAGCTCGATTGCGTACAAGTTGCTGCTGCCTCCTACCGTCAGGGCTGCTAACGCCCGTCCAGAAGCGGCGGCATTAGCAGTTGCCACCCGAACTCCAGCAGGAATGTCGAACCCATTGACCGCCGAAAAGTCTAGCGGCGCGCCGTTGAGCGTCACCGCCAAGGGTAGAGATTGGGTGCCGCTGTTGGGCGGATTTTGAATCAGGAGGCGATCGGTCGTGGCATCTAGCGTGTATTGGGTTGTAACCGTAGCTCCGGCAAAGCTGTTGGTGTAAGCCGTTGCATCTACTGCCGTGGCGCTACCCTTAACCGAACCGTCAGGATTCGTACCCACTGCGCTACCGACCGCGCCCCCATTATCGCCATCCACTAGCAGTCCCGTAATAGGATTGAGGCGGAAATTTTGTCCTGTGTTGGTGACGACTCGAATGCGATCGACCGTGGGGTTGAAATCGATGCCAAAAGCCGTTGCCTGAATCGGCACCGCGTTTCCTGCGCCATCATCAAACTGCTGAAAGGTGGTCGTTACAGCAGTTGCGGCACCTGTCTGCGGATCGATGATAGATAGACGTACGCCGCCTGCGCCATTGGTGCTAAGGGCAAAAAGCTGTCCGGTTGCCGGACGGAAATCGATGCCTACTACCGACTCGCCAGCGGCAAGACCTGTAATAGGAACCGTTATGGCGGTGCTAGGGCTAGAACGATTGAATCGGACGATCGCATTAGCGGCAGTCAACCCAATTAACGGCGTATCTCCAACAGATGCCTCATTCTGAACGGCAAAGCCTTGAGCTGGAGCTGTACCTGTGCCGATCGCTCCCACTCGCGTTGCGGCACCTGTAGATAGCTCGATCGAATACAGTCCGGTGCTGCCGCCCACAGTCAGCGCTGCCAGGGCGTTTCCGGCTGCGGGTATATTTGAAGTGGCAACATTTACACCAGCAGGAATGTCAAACCCACTGACGGCCGTGAAGTCTAGGCGAGTGCCGCCCAAAGTTACCGTTAGGGGTAAAGTCTGCGTTCCATTGTTGGGCGGATTTTGAATCGAGAGCGTATCGCTGGCAGCGCTTAACGTGTATTGCGTCGTTGTGGTAACGTTGGGCGCACTATTGGTGTAAGCCGCTGCATCAACCGCACCTCCACCATTGATGCCAGCATCTGCATTAACGCCGAGCGTGACGGTGTTACCATCCACTAAAGCCCCTGTGTTGGGGTTCATGCGGAAATTTAAGCCGCTATCAGTGACGACCCGCAGGCGATCGACTGTGGGGTTAAAATCTAGTCCAAAGTTTGTGCTTGTGATCGGCACTGCGTTACCTGCGCCATCATCAAACTGCACGGGTACGGTAGTCAAGGCAGTTGCCACGCCAGTCTGGGGACTGATGACATAGAGCCGGACAGCAGACCCGTTGCTGGTAAGACCATAAAGCTTGCCGTTCTGAGGACGAACATCAATTCCTACAAGGTTTTCCCCAGTGCCTAGCCCAGTAACAGCGATCGCCGCTCCGGGGTTGTCAGGATTTAAGGTATCGAAGGCAATTAGGCTATTATTGCTCAGGGCGTAGCCAACGCTAAAAACGCCTTGATAAGCTTGCTGCACCTGGGGCGAGAAAGCTAGGTCAGCGGCAACCGCTCCTTGACGCTGATCCAGATTCCACCTGCCATTGCCGACTTCGTCTCTAGAGGCTGCAATATTGGCTCCCGTCAATGTGGAGAGCGCGCGCGAAAACTCGCTCCAGCCCTGTTCTGCTACTCGGCAGCCATAGAGCATCAGGTCAGCACATTGATTAGTCTGGTGGGCGAGAGCTGTACGCCACTGTTTGAGTAAACCTGCATAGCGATCGAGATTCTCTAGACTGAGATGAGTATTGCCCAAGTACAGACAGCCAGGGCTACCATGGCTAACCAAGTGCAGCTCTGTCACTTCACGGCTGTTCTGTAGAACTTCGGTAACTTGATCGATACCATCTCGATCATTTTCTAGCAAAATTACCTGATAACCCGGTTTCACGTGATCGATCAGATACTGATAATCATAGGTATTGCGATCGATAAATACGTAAGCTGTTCCGGTCATAATGAGGTCTCCGATTTTACAAACTTAGCTCGGCTCTAGCTGATTTTACTTAGGAGATCACTAGCACCGCTTCACCCTTTAGTACGAGATGATCAGTGAAGTGGATTCTACCCTACTAGAGTCAGAAGCTAATTAGCAAAACTCAAATTACCCTTACCCCAATCTGATATCCGGAACCTCGCTGCATCCGAGCGGCACATAAGCTACTAGCGTTTGGGATAAGCCGAAAAATGCAGAGAAGGAGCCGCTAAGCCTTGCTTCAGATAATCGGCAAGGCGAATGGTAAGTGCCACGATCGTTAGCGTTGGGTTAGCGTAACTCGCAGTTGGAAACACAGAGCTGCTGGCAATAAACAGGTTGCTAACGCCGTAAACTCGGCAGTTTTCATCGACAACGCCGCTGCTAGGACTGCTAGACATACGAGTTGTGCCTAGGTAATGTCCGCCTTGAGGCTCAAGGAGAACGTCCGTTAAAGGCGCTATTGTACCCACGATGCAGCGACGGAAAGCCTCCCCAATGAGCTGCATCGAACGCTCTATGCTTTGAACATCCTGCTCAGTCGTGCGCCAATCTACCTGAAGCTGGTTTAAGCCAAAGCAATCCTGTTGTGAGCTAAGGGTAACGCGGCTATGGGGATTAGGAACCTGTTCGCTATCCATGCGTAGCGTATAAAAGTTAGCCCGGTTATGGGCAAGTGCAGAAGGCAGCTTGCGATCGCTCAACAATCTTTTACTTAGCAGCTTGTAAGAAAAAGGCAAAACACTGGGCAAACCTAGCACAATGTTTTGCCCATGGGTTAGAGCATGGGCAAAACGATTCGCTTTGCCGTATACCTGATCATATCTTTGACCTTGCAAGTCTCGTGTCTGTCGTCTAAGCAGTGCCTTTGTCAAGTAGGTTGCCGAGAAAACGCCGTTCTTGTGGTTTGGATTCGCAACGTTGGGGCGCTCAATGAACACCCGATGATTCAATAATTTATGCTGTTGCTGCTGCTGATTAGAAAGGGCGATCGCTCTCTGGCAGTAGATCGATTCGCGGGTTTTTTCGTAATCCCAAACGATGGGTAGACCGGGTATAAACTGAACATCAAATCGATAATTTAAATGGCTCATGTAGAAGCGTCCAACTAAATCATGCTGATTACCAATGCCGTTGGCATGAGTTTGACGGGAAAGCAGCAACAGCCGCGCCACCTCCAGCCCTCCGGCTGCCAGCACAAATCGTTTGGCACAAATTGAGAACTTGTTTTGCCGGATTGAAGCAACTTGCAGCCGCTCAATCGTGCCGCCATCATCAGTGGTGATGAGCTGTAGACAGTTCGTATTCAGAAACAGAGAAATCTGACGGGACTGGCGTAGCTCAGACAGATATCGCTGACCAAAATGCGTCGGCGGACTAAACAAATACAGCTCGTTTGTGGAAAGCTCATCTGTACACAAACCGGGAATCATGGCACGATTACGGCTTGCAGCAGGCAATAGATCGATCGGCGTTGAAGTGTAGGAGCCAATTTCACAATGCTCATGGGCACGCTGATAATAAGAAACTAACTCACTTTTGCGAAAACACCAGCCGCTATAGGGAACATGCGATCGCGCCACAAAGTCAGATTCATCAAACGGGACACAGCGCCCGCCCCAAATGGCTGTAGTGCCTCCCAACTGACGGCGGCGATTCACCTGCAAAGAGCCATGCATCGCTTCATTCATAACTTCACCCTGATTGAGGCGATCGATCGCTGGATCAAACTGCATATTGCCGCTTTCAATCAGCACAATTTTTAAGTCTTGCTGCTGTAACTCTCTAGCCAGCGTTATGCCTGCGGCTCCTGCGCCCACGATACAGACATCACAATCGACCTGAGTATCTGACTCAACTTGGCATCCATTAATAATCATAGTTTCCCCATGCGCAATTCGATGCACTGCTGAATGCACCAAAAGAGTAAATAGCTGATTCCAACAATTGAGCAGTGGCGAGAATGCCATTGCTCAATTGTTATGAGAAAAATGAGCAGGCAAAAGCCACGCTTTAAGCGTTCTTTGATACCGAGTTTTAGCTCAGCCCTGAATCTCTAGCTCTGAGAGTTAAAACCTGGATATTGCTTTCTTATTAATGCAAGCTTGAACGCCATTGAGACCCGGCGCTAGCTTGAGATAAACCCCTTTTAGGTAGATGAAGTGAAAATACAAACTGCTGAGCAACCGCTGTAGATTGACGGCTGTAGATTGAGCTAAGACTTTATCAATCTACTTTTAGCGCAAGCAGTAGACCAACCCCCTAATCACAGTTCAGCGCTACTGATTTTGGGTATGATTTTTTTGAAAGGGTTGCAGAGCAGCCTTTTCGAAAAAACTATACCCAGATTTAGCAATACCTCACCGTCTTAACACCGAGAAAAGCATTGAGTAGAAACCCTTAAACTAGCTTTATGCCTTTGAATAAGGTATGAACCCTTAACCAAACTGCTCATTTCGAATTTAGAGCAGTATTGCCTCTGTAAACACTCGTTTCTCAGATGAATTCGCTTTTTTAATTAGACTTCACAGAATTGACAGGGGAGTTCATCAGCTCATTACAGAATTCGATCGCCCTTGAAACGGCATGGATGAGCGATCGCCCAGAAAGCCAAATACACCTCTACGAGATTTCACGCTTCCTTAATCGAGTGTCTAACCAATCGCGCTGCTACTTCACTGAAATTAGCCTGATCGAAGCTAGGATGCAGCTATGACCGCAGAAGAGAGCCGCAGGGCGTAAATTAGCGAGTCATCAATCACATCAATCAGGGGACAGCCTACCGACACAGCATTTTGTGAAGGGCAAGCAAGTTGGCATACATAGCGGGCGATCAGGTTAGCGACAAGTTTGACGACTCCCTAACCGGAGGGGTGGAAGACGATACCATTAACGGCTTTACCGGAAACGATACGCTGCGGGGCGCAGCTGGAGCTGATTCTTTATACGGCGGCGAGGGCGACGACCAGATCTACGGCGGTGAGGGCAACGACCAGATCTATGGCGAAACAGGGAACGATCGCCTCTACGGCGAGCTAGGGAACGACGTGCTGCGAGGCAGTCAGGGTGGCGATTTCCTCGACGGCGGCGAGGGCGACGATCTGCTCTACGGTGAGGCAGGTGATGATCTGCTCGATGGCGGCATCGGCAAAGACAGTCTTTATGGCGGATCTGACAACGATCGGCTGGAGGGCAGTGCCGATGATGATTTGCTCTATGGCGAGGTGGGCAACGACACACTCTTAGGTGGCGAGGGCAGCGATACTCTGACGGGCAGCGACGGCAACGACAGCTTAGCGGGCGAATCGGGCGATGATCAATTGGATGGAGGGTCAGGCAGTGATATTCTCCTGGGCGGAGCGGGGAACGACAGCCTCTATGCCGGGGAAGGCAACGATGCACTCGACGGAGGAGAGAACGCAGACAAGCTCTACGGCGAGGCAGGCAACGATACTGTGACAGGTGGAGCAGGTGACGACAGCCTCCAGGGTGGGGAGGGCAATGACAGTCTGGACGGCGGCGATGGCATAGATTTGCTCTACGGCGAAGTCGGGAATGACACGCTGTTGGGCGGCGCTGGCAACGACGAACTCCACGGCGGCGAGGGGGCAGACTCGCTAGAGGGCGGCGAGGGCAGCGATACCCTCTACGGCGAGGTCGGCAATGACTTTCTGACGGGCGGTGCTGGCAATGATTCGATCTATGGCGTGGAAGGCGATGATGTCCTTAAAGGGGATGCTGGCGATGATTATTTAAACGGCGGCAGCGACAATGACAGCTTAGACGGAGGAATCGGAAAAGATACTCTGTTTGCTGGAGAAGGCAATGATACCGTAAGCGGCGGCGATGATGAGGATGAACTGTTTGGCGAAGCTGGAAACGATCGCCTCTTCGGTGGCTTGGGCAACGATTCTCTGTTTGGCAGCGAGGGCAACGATACGCTGAGTGGGGATGACGGTAGCGATCTACTCTACGGCGAATTTGGCAACGATTCTCTCCTCGGCGGCGCTGGGAATGACGCACTCTACGGAGGAACCGATGCGGATACGCTGTCGGGAGACAGTGGTGATGACCAGATCTATGGTGAGGTCGGCAATGATTCTCTCCTCGGCGGTGTCGGCAACGACTCTCTCTATGGCGGCGAAGGAGATGATGCGCTGCGGGGCGACGAAGGGGACGATCGCCTCTTTGCCGAAGCAGGCAGTGATGTGGTGTCGGGAGGGCAGGGCAGCGATCGGCTCTACGGCGGTGACGGCAATGACGTGCTAGACGGCGGCGTGAGCAATGATTTTCTCTACGGCGATGCGGGTAGCGATCTGCTCACGGGCGGCAAGGGCAACGATTTTCTCTATGGCGGCACAGACAACGACACGCTAATTGGCGGTGTGGGAAACGATCGCCTCGTGGGCAACTTGGGCAACGATTCACTCACAGGCGGCAAAGGCAAAGACCGATTTGTCTTCGATACGGACAGTAAGTTTTCGGCAACCGCGATCGGCGTTGATATGATTCGAGACTTCAAGCCCGGTGAAGACAAAATCATCCTCGACAAAACCACCTTCACCGCCCTCAAATCCGTCAAGGCTTTGAGTGATAAAACGTTTGCGATCGCCGCCAACCCAAAAGCTGTAGCCACCAGTCCGGCGCTGATTGTCTACAGCAGCGGCAAGCTATTTTACAACAGCGATCGCGGTAAACCTGGCTTGGGCATTGGCAGCAATTTTGCCACGCTTACAGGACGTCCAGCCCTGACTGCCTCCGATTTCGTCATTTCTCCATAGATTTTCGAGTCGATCTGGGCTGCGATCTAGACCATTGCAGCTCAAAGGCTCACCTTTCGAGTCCCAAAGCCGAAGTTCCGAGTTCTGAGCTGGATTGTCGCGGCTCTGAAGCTAAAGTTCCGAGTCCTAAAGGCGAAGTTCCGAGTTCAAAGCTAGACGATTGCAGCTCTGAGGTCAAAGTTCCGAGTCCCGAAGCCGAAGTTTCGAGATCGGAGGGGGAGCGATCGCCTTCAAAGCTTGAAGTTCCGAGATCTGAGCTTGGAGAGCGAAAGTTTTTGAGGGAAATCAGCTGCAAATGGGGAGGCGATCGCTTGCCTGAGACAGAGAGAATGGATTGGCGATCGCGCTTGACTCCGTTCTCGCTAAAATAGAGCCACATTCGCAGGGCAGCAGCGAGAAATTGTGAGCGACGTTTTAACTGACATCTACAATTCAATTGATCCGTTTAGACCCTTACCCGCTGGTGATCCGGCTTATGTGGATTGTCAGGCAGTGCGGGGAGATGCCAATGTACTGGGGCTCTTCCCAACTTTTGGTGATCTTACGGCATGATCAAGATATCCCTCGTTTAGGATTTCAGAGGACTTGGAATTCCTTCGACATTTTCTGCCAGATACCCAACAAATTCGCTTAGATGCCTGG
>JAESFK010000085.1_pt1 | contig 92094 bp, 82 predicted proteins | sample 9269391 | NCBI WGS metagenome assembly JAESFK01 (sample SAMN14506231, study PRJNA617097) | algae metagenome | isolation source: Drouetiella hepatica UHER 2000/2452 and co-occurring heterotrophs from... | place: Slovakia: Slovak Paradise National Park, Hrabusice, Kosice Region | collected 2000-01-01
CGATATTGTTATAGACATCGGGTGTCACCCGCTTGGAAAGTCGTCACCCGCTTCCTCCGAGTCTTGAAATCGAGTGTACTACTCAATTTCAGCCCCGTACCCCCATAATTCGCTTGGAGCGGACTGCTGAAAGATCTCGGTGCATTGCAAAGGTTATTGGCAGCCGCTCAAACGAACAGTTGTACTGCGTTGATTTTCCAGAGAACTACGATTTAGAGTTATTCTATGAGGCGTTTCTGAAAGATTACCTATGGATCAGTCAACTCAACCAACATTGACATCGCATCAACCCTAGTACCCAAATCTCGTAGGGTGCATTGCAGCTAAGCAAACGCACCATTTTTATGAGAATTTTAATGCCGCTCCGCGTAGAATTCTCAATGTTCCTGATGAGGGCTGCTCTGAGATTAATCAGGGCGGCAATTTACAATAGATAGGGAGTTACTGGGAAAGGCTGATGACGTTGCCAGAATTACAAAATCAGGCATTGCGGTTGCCAACTGGCGATCGGGTCAAAACCTCCCCTTATCCCTGCCCTGCCGATTCACTAGGAACTGACTCATAATGATTGCAGTGAAAAAGAACTTCCCACAGCTCACCCCCAAAGAATACTTTGCCTGGGAAGAAAAGCAGCTAGAAAAGCATGAATACATTGATGGTCAAGTCTATGCGATGGGCGGCGGCAGTGTAAATCATGGTCGCATTGCTATCCGGCTCACTGCCCTGTTCGACACCCATTTAGACAGTAGCGGTTGCATAACAGGCAATTCTGATATCAAGGTTAATATTGCCGAAACCAATAGCTACACCTATCCAGACGCTAGCGTAACTTGCGACAAACGAGACAAAAACACGTCTCAATATTTTACTTACCCCTGTCTGATCGTTGAGGTTTTATCAGAGAGTACAGAGGCGTATGACCGAGGGGGTAAGTTCAGAATGTATCGAAACAACCCCGTCTTACAAGATTATTTATTAGTGAGTTCCACCCGCATTGAAATGGATCTGTATCACAAAAAAGATACTGGCGAATGGATTATTCTTAATTACAAGGCAGGAGATCTCATAGAACTAAAAAGCATTAATCTCAGCTTTCCGATCGAGCAAGTCTACCGCAATCTTGTTCTAACGCCAGAAAATCTACCACCAGAATCTGAGTAAATTAGACGGGATCTATTCGTCAGATTGGGATAATGGCAATAGTGGCAGTCTTTGAAAGAATGGGCGATACGAATAGCTTGTTGAGTTGTATAGCGCTACGCGCTTAGATCCAATGAGTTATTTTTTGAGAGCCGCGCTCCGCGCGGCTCTCAAAAAATAACTCGTCCTAACTCAATTACGTAGGGCTATAATGCTCAAGCAAGTCTTGATTCTTGGTAAAGTATGCATTGGAATTCTTGGTGGGTTGAGCTTGCTGTTGAGTTAGTAGTGTATCCAAAAAATAGGAAAGATGATTTGGATTAAAGCCCTATGAACAAAGAGCAATTAGAACAATACTGGCAAGCCTATTTAGCGACGCTTCCAAATGCTGCATCCAGTGTCGAAACTTATGACGCGGGTCAATTTGGCGATCACTCTGAAATGGCAGATGAACTGGGAAATTTAATCTTAAAAGGAGTTAAAACTGCAACCTGTTCAGCTTTATGGGAATGGGAAGCAGAGGGAAGCGAGCTTCCTAAAGTGGGATCAAAATCTATTGTGCTTGATGGGAATGACAACCCACTTTGCATTATTGAAACAACGGAAGTGGTAATCCGAGCATTTAATGAAGTGGACACCAAGTTTGCTTATGAAGAAGGTGAGGACGATCGTTCCTTAGAATCTTGGAGAGAGGAACATTGGAAGTTCTTCTGGCGAATATTACCTAAAATTGCTAAGAAGCCAACCCCTGAGATGCTTTTAGTTTGCGAGCGTTTTCATGTCGTGTATAGGCAGTAACTATTGGTGCAGTGCGGACTCACAACTCCTATGCACATCGACTGTCGAGAGTCGATCGAGGATGACGCAAAAATTATTTGCGGAGTGAATCACAATGCTATTGCAGCAGGTTTTAAGTGCGATCGCGGCTACTCCTTGCCAATCAGCTTCAAGGGATAGTTTCTTGAGTGAATGAGGAAACAATTGAAGCGATCGCTTCCACTTGCTCCCAATATTCTTCATCGGTCAATACAGGTTTCGCCACCTCTGGCAAAAGTTCAGCTTGCAAATCAATCCAAGACTTGCAGCCGCCATAATCAGGACGATAGAGAATGGATTGAGGCTGGGGCAAAGCATAAACCCTCAGCAGCAGCAACGAGAGGGGCGATCGCGCTTTCCACTTTAGCCGTTCTGAGACAAATGCCTCATTCCAAACATGGAACGGCAACAGAGAAGCGATCGCCTCCGCCTCGCTCACTTCAAAAGTATGGGTAATCTCTGCCCAAGACTGAATCGGCACCGTTTCAGGATGCCAGCCCGACGCAATAGGCACCACCTGACTGGCATATTCAGGTTTTAGTAGGCGGGGCTGCTGATGCTCGTAGGTCGGGTAGAGCCAGACTTGGGAATGGGCGATCGCAAAAGACTGTTCTCGAATGCCGCCTTTGCGCAACAGCAAAATAGTGCTGCCACGGGTCAAAGCATTCACGGCGATCGCCCATTCTTTCAGGGCTGCGGTGAGAAAAAGCGGCATGATTTCTCTCGCGGGTTAGATAAAAAAGCTGACCCATTGTTGAGTCAGCCCAGATCGTTATTGTAATTTCTTTGTTCTCTCAAATGCTGCTTCTCACGTCAGCATTACTCTCTCAATCAGACAGTTGGAAGAAACCCAAACTGCGCGTTCCCAAATCGGCAGGTAGGCTCAAGGATAGCTACAAAACTTAAATATCCTTTTCCAGAAAATAGCTTAGCAGTTGGCGTGACCTTTTGTAACTCATCTGGACGGCAAAAATAAATTAGCTGTGCGCTTCAACAACGGCTCCTGCCAGATCAATCTCCAAAATTCGAGTCTGGACGCTAATGCCCTGAGCCACCCAAGCCGCCGCCATTGCCGTCTCTACTGCCACCATTTGGTCAGGGTGAGTCAATGCCAAAAGGGTCGGGCCAGAGCCACTAATCACCAATCCATGCGCCCCAGCATCCAAAGCTGCCGTCTGCACCTGCTCAAATCCTTGAATTAGAGTCTGACGATAGGGCTGATGAATCCGGTCTTGTAAAGCAGTCCGGAGCCAGTCCGATCGCCCCGTCTGCACACCGCGCAGCAGCATTCCCAAATGAGCCACGTTAAACACGGCATCGGCACGGCTGTACTGAGCAGGCAAAACTTGCCGCGCTGCTGCCGTGGAAAGTTCAAAATTGGGAATAGCAATCACAGGCACCACCTCTTCATGCCAGGGAATATCGCAAATTGTCCAGGACTGACCTGCGCCTGATTGCCCCCCCGATCGCCCGTCCGATCGCCCAGCCGATGCCGACAGCCGACAGCCGCCCAGTAAAGCTGGAACCACGTTATCTGGATGTCCCTCTAGTCCGATCGCCAGATCCATCACCTGTTCTAGCGATAGCGGCGATCCTGCTAGGGCATTTGCCCCGACTAATCCCCCCACGATCGCCGTTGCCGAACTGCCTAACCCCCTTGCTAGCGGCACCTGAAGCACAATCTCTAAATGCACTGGCGGAGGAGTTTTCCCAATCTGCTGATATAGCTTGAGAAACGCCTGATATGCCAAATTGCTTGTGTTGGTAGCAACTCGCTCTGCCTCTAAACCCGTTGCCTCAATTGCGAACGATCGCTCCTGATTCGATCGCTTCTGGTCTCCAGCAAAGTGCGAAAACACGAACTGGTTGTGCAAGCTTAGGGCGGCTCCTAGGCAATCAAACCCTGCACCCAAGTTGGCAGTTGTGGCGGGAACGGTAACGGTGAGGGTGGGCGATCGCATAGCGGCGGTTCAGTTCAAGAAATATCAGGTTTAGAGAGAAGCAATTGGGGCAAGTCGAAGTTTAGAACCTCACCCCCGAACCTGACAAGTATTTTTTGAGGAATGGCAAAATTCCGGCTGCCAAATGCTCTGGATATTCCTCGTGCAGACCCAGAGAACCGGGCATCCGATAAACCTGCAACCCCACTCCAGAAAAATGCACCAGCATTTCCATTTCCTCTAGAGACTTAGGCGGCGTTTGCTCCCCAATCACCACCAGTACGGGCACCGCCAGCGGCGGCTGGAAATACTCAAAGAAATGCTTGCGGCGATGGACTGGATCAAGTGCCCCTGTCACAAAAGCCGCCGAAGCAAACCTGGCTCCCCGCTTTTGGGTCGTGCGCCATTTTTGAGCCATCAGCGCTGGCGTCAGATGAGCGCGATCGCCCACCACATGCCGACCATACATCCAGCCTAATATGGGCGGCAGGGTGTTGAGCCAATAGAGAAACTGCCCTAGCAGCGGCAGGCGAATCAGAAAACGCAGAACGCTGTAGCTTTTACGATGATCGCCCATTGCTGTCGGCAGAGGTCCCCGCCAAGTAGGAGCCACCAGCACAATCCAGGAGACGGGCAGCACCACGCCCCGTTGCGCGCCCGCCACCATCTGCATGGCATATCCCGCCGCATGTCCAGCCGCAATGATGACTACAGGTTCTGTAAAAACAGACTGGATAAAGTCTTTCAGGAAGTTGTGATAGAGCGCAGGGCGATAGTCAAATGCAGGGCGATCGGATTGTCCAAACCCCACCCAGTCAGGAATCACAACCTGGTAGTATTGCGCCAACTGCCCAGCTAAGCCGTACATTTCGCTGCGGCTAGAAACGCTGCTGAGGGCGGGCAGAAGCAAAATCGGCTTACCCGTCCCAAAGGTTTCATAGGCAACGGTGACAGGCTTTTTTTGCCAATTCCACTGAAATTCTCGAATTGTGCCAGCAGCAGAGCCGTCGGTAGAAATCATCTCAGCTTTAACCCAGAGCAAACTCTAATTCACTACTAGGGTACATGGCTGTGATGGTCGAGAACATACTTTTCCTTGAAACTATCTTTTTCTGAAGCCATGATGAAGCCATGAACATTTTCCTGGAGACAGAGCGCTTAATTTTGCGGCAGTTTACCTCTGCCGATGTTGAGAATCTCGTGTTACTGGATAGCGATCGCCAGGTGATGCGCTTTATTAACGGCGGCACCCCAACCCCGACCGAGGTGATTCAAAATCAACTTCTGCCCAAAATTCTGAGCTACTACGCCAAATATCCACACTTTGGGTTTTGGGCAGTTGATGAAAAGATGAGTCAGGAATTTATCGGCTGGTTTCATTTTTATCCGGCGATCGAAAATCAGTTTGCGGTTGAATTAAATCTGGTTACGCCAGGGGAAATTGCTCTGGGCTATCGACTGCGGCAAGGAGCCTGGGGCAAAGGCTATGGCACCGAAGGCTCAAAGGCGCTGATTCACAAGGGCTTCACAGAGCTTCAGGTGCAGCGAGTAGTAGTCTGGGCGCTTGCCGAAAACCTGGCTTCCATTCGGGTAATGCAGAAGGTTGGATTGCAGTTTGAAAGAGCATTTTCTTTCACAGAGCAGCAGTTGCCCAACGTTAGCCAGCGTCAAGCCGTGAAATATGGGGTAATGTCTCCAATATATTGTTGATGTGTTGTTGATTTTTTGAAAGGGGCGCTCCGCGCCCCACCCTAAATGTCCTAAGCAAGCTGGCGACAGCTCTACATCCAGAACATCACCGAAATATGGCAGCGATCGCCTTCCCGCAGTTTCGCAAGAGACGCTAGGCTAGAAGGCGGTTCTGTGTTTTATCAACCCAGTTTCTTCAAGTCTCTCTAAACTAAGCCGTCATGTCTGAGCCTATGACTCCCTCGCCTGAACCGGAAATTCCTTTGGTGCCCTCCGAAGCTGCCAGCGTCCCTGCCGACGGATCTGTCAGTGCAGGCGATTCTCTCAGTGCAAGCGATTCTCTCAGTGCAAGCGATCGCAATGCCAAAACCCGACAGCTTCTGGGCATGAAGGGGGCGCAATCCGGCGAGACTTCCATCTGGAAAATCCGCTTGCAGTTGATGAAGCCCATTACCTGGATTCCGCTGATTTGGGGCGTGGTATGTGGCGCAGCTTCTTCAGGAAACTACACCTGGACGCTAGAAAACACCCTAATTGCCGCCGCCTGTATGCTGCTGTCTGGGCCTTTGCTGACGGGCTACACCCAAACCATGAACGACTTTTACGATCGCGACATTGATGCCATTAACGAACCTTACCGCCCGATTCCCTCTGGCGCGATTTCCATCCCGCAGGTGACAGCGCAAATTTTGGTGCTGCTGTTTGCGGGTCTTGGTATTGCCTTTGCGCTCGATCGGTGGGCAGGTCACAGCTTCCCGACCATTACGGCACTGGCGCTTGGCGGCTCGCTGCTGTCCTACATCTATTCCGCTCCGCCGCTGAAACTCAAGCAAAACGGCTGGTTGGGCAACTACGCCTTGGGAGCCAGCTATATTGCTTTGCCCTGGTGGGCGGGTCATGCGCTGTTTGGAGAACTCAACACCACGATCGTTGTCTTGACGCTGTTCTACAGCATGGCGGGTTTGGGCATTGCGGTGGTGAATGACTTCAAAAGTGTGGAGGGCGATCGCCAGCTGGGTCTAGATTCTCTGCCCGTTATGTTTGGTGTGGGCACAGCCGCCTGGATTTGTGTACTGATGATTGACATCTTTCAGTCGGGTATCGCGGCATTCTTAGTCAATATCCATCAGAATCTCTCTGCTGTACTGCTGGTGCTGCTAATTGTCCCCCAGATTACGTTTCAGGATATGTATTTCCTGCGCGACCCGCTCAAAAATGATGTGAAATATCAGGCAAGCGCTCAGCCTTTTTTGGTGTTGGGAATGCTAGTAACAGCTCTGGCGCTGGGTCACGCAGGCGTGTAGAGTTAAGCGGCATGCACAGCGGCATACAAAGCGTATTTCGCAACACTGCCTTGTACTTTGCCTCAAAAAAGACTAAGTTTAGGTGAAGTTAAATAAAGCTAAAGCTAAGCTGTTCATAGACAGTCTAAATAGCAATTGCCAACTTGCCCTTGGTATCTGCCAGTAAGAACAACGTTCTATCTGTGGTGGTTTGTGAGGAAGTACCGTGACTGATTTTCTTGCCAGGTTCAGAGCTATGTCTAGCAGACAGGACAAATCGAATAGGACTGCTGGACATCCATCGCATGACCGTAATGGCAAAACTGATTCCAAAACTCCTGAATTCACGATTTTGGAAAAAGTCACTGCAACAGCGCCTCGTAGAAGGCGCAAAACCTCGCCCAACGGCGCAAAACCACCTCGCCGAGCGATCTATCAAACCTGGTGGGCATGGGGAATTGTGGGTCTAGCTCTGGGGACAGGGGGGTTGGCGATCGCTAGCGTCAACCGCCTCACTGCCCTTGAAAAAGACCTGCCTGACATGAAGGATGTCCTGACTTACACCCGTGCTGGCTCGCTGACGCTCAAATCTTCTGACGGTACGGTGTTGCAGCAGATTGGCTCGGCAACTCGTCAGAAAGTGACGATTACCCAAATGCCGCCCCACTTACCGGAAGCTTTTGTAGCCTCAGAAGATCAGGGCTTTTATCAGCACACAGGGGTGGATTATGTGGCGATCGTCCGTGCTTCTCTCGCCAACGTCATGTCTGGGCAGGTCAAGGAAGGCGGCAGCACGATTACTCAACAGCTTGCCCGAATTGTCTTCCTCGACCAGCAGCGCAGTCTGGGACGCAAAGTGCGGGAGGCGCTGCTGGCGCAAAAAATGGAGTCAGAGCTAGATAAAAAGCAGATTCTAGAGCAATATCTTAACTTGGTGTATCTGGGTTCAGGGGCTTACGGGGTTGCCGATGCCGCCTGGATTTTCTTTAGCAAGCCTGTCAATAAGTTGACGTTAGGAGAGATGGCATTAATTGCGGGCATGGCTCCGGCTCCTAGCGCCTATTCTCCGCTCGTCAATCTAGAATTTGCCCGTGAGCGCCGGGACGTAGTGCTGAAGCGGATGATTGATGTGGGCTTCATCACCGAGGCTGAAGGCAATGCCGCGATCGCCACTCCCATCAAACTCAAGCCGGGTGCAGTCAAAAATACGACGAGTCCGGTGCCCTATTTTACGTCCTACGTGCAGCAGCAGTTGCCGCGTTTAGTCTCCAAAGATGAGCTAGAGGTGGGCGGCTTGACGGTGGAAACAACGCTGAACCTGAAGTGGCAAAAACAGGCTCAGGCGGTCGTGAAAAATGCGATCGCCTATTACGGCGCGAGTGAAGGGTTTGAGCAAGCCTCTCTGGCATCTGTCGATCCGCGCAACGGTGAAATCAAGGCGCTGGTGGGGGGAGATGACTTTGGCAAGAGCCAGTTTAACCGAGCCACCCAAGCCCAACGTCAGCCCGGTTCTACGTTTAAGGCATTTGTCTATGCAACGGCGGTTGCAGCAGGCTTCTCCCCCTATCGCGGCTACATTGATGCCAAATATATTGTGGACGGCTATGAGCCGCGCAACTATGGCAAAAACTATCGTGGCTCGGTCAGCATGAAGGATGCTTTGACTTCTTCGATTAACATCGTGGCGGTCAAGACCCTGGTAGATGTCGGGTTTACGCCTGTGGTCAAAATGGCGCAGCGGATGGGCATCAAGTCGAAGCTGTTGCCGGCCTACTCTCTGGCGCTAGGTAGCTCTGAGGTGAATCTGCTGGAGCTAACCAGCGCCTATGGCACCCTGGCAAACAAAGGCAATCACGTAGAAGTTCATGCGGTAACGCGTATTCTTAACCGATTTGGCAAGGTGATTTACCAGGCAGACTTTAAGCCGCAGCGGGCGATCGATGCTGACAGCGCTGCAATCACCACCTGGATGCTAGAGGGCGTAGTGCAAGGCGGTACGGGCGGAGAGGCGGCTCTCCCCGATCGATCGGTGGCTGGGAAAACGGGCACGTCTGAAAAGAAGCGCGATTTGTGGTTTGTGGGCTACATTCCTCAGCTTGTAACGGGTGTCTGGCTAGGTAATGATGATAGCAGCCCTACCTATGGAGCCAGCAGCACTGCTGCCGCCACCTGGTATGACTATATGAGCAAGCTAACGGGCGATATTCCGGTGGAGGAATTCCCTGATATTCCGAATGACGTAGACTACCGAGATGGATCGATAAAGGCGGAACCCGTCCGTCCGGGTCGTGTTTATGCAGATACTAACACCGCTCCTGGCCGCGAAAGTGGGGAAGGAGAACCAAGCCGCAGTTGGAGCGATTCTGACAGCTATTCCAATGATTCTTACAGCGGCTCCTCAGAGCCTAGCTCTAGCAGCAGCGAGCCTGCGCCCGAACCTGCGCCCGAACCTGCGCCTGTCGAACCTGAGGCACCTGCCAGCGCTGTCCCTACTGAGCCTGAGCCTCCCGTCATGACTGCTCCTGAGCCTCCCGTGATTGAGCCTCCATCTGAACCGATTTCTGAGCCTCCTCCAGTCGTAGTGCCTACTGAACCTGAACCGCCTCAACTTATCTTGCCTGAAGCCTCTCCTTCTCCCTAAATGAATGTTTTTATTCAGGCCTATGAATATGCGGTCAGCAACTTTGCTGAAGTCTCAACTGCGCTGCGGCAGCATTTGGTTTTGGTTTTGGTTCCTTTAGCGATCGGTCTTTTTGTCGGCTTGCCTCTGGGACTCTGGAGCGCTCGATCGCGTCTAGCTTCCATCGTCCTGATTAACGGCTTTAACGCCCTGCGCGTCATTCCTAGCTTGGCAATCTTGTTTCTGGCAATTCCCTACTTTGGGTTGAGCTTTCAGTCAGCAGCGATCGCCCTCACCCTGCTAGTCATGCCGCCCATCCTGATCAACACTGACGTTGCCTTTCGCACGATCGATCCGATGATCCGTGAGGCGGCTTTTGGCATGGGCATGAGTCCGGGGCAGGTTTTGCGTCAGGTCGAAATTCCTTTGGCGCTGCCCGTGGTGATTGCCGGAGTCAAAATTGCCCTAGTTGAAGTGATTGCCAGCGCTACCTTGGCGGCGTTTATTGGGGCGGGCGGCTTAGGCAGCTTCATCGTGCGGGGATTTGCGCTCTATGATATCCCTACCTTGCTGGTCGGGGCTATTCCCGTGGCGATTCTGGCGCTTTTGGCTGAAGTGAGTTTGAGCGCGGCACAGCGATCGCTTCAGCCACCTCGATGAGGGCTGGGGCTAGATCTGCGGTAGATTTTTCGCGGAGATACGGCGCACCCGTCTTGCTGGATTAGCCGCCCACTCTAATGCTAGGAGCGCTCCATTGATGATGAACGCTAGGAGCGCTACGGCGATCGCCCCTGCCCAAATTTTGTCATAGCGACCTGATTGGGCAATGCCTTCAAACAGTAGCGTTCCTAGCCCACCTGCCCCAAACTTGGCGCCGATTGCGGCAATGGCGATCGCCACAATGGCTGCCACCCGCAAACTCGCCAAGAAGATGGCTAGAATCAGCGGCACTTGCACCTGCCACCAGCGTTGCCAGAGGTTCATGCCCATGCCCCTAGCCGCCTCTAATACTGCGGGGGCGATCGACTGTAGACCCACGACTAAGCCGCGTACCAAAATCACCTGTGTGTAAATCACCATTGCGACAATCACCGATCGCTGATTTAACCCAAAAATGGGAATCAACAAAATAATCAGTGCCAGACTAGGCAGAGTATACAGCACTCCCAATGTGCCCAGAATCGGGACATTTAGCCAGCGAAAGCGAGTCACCAACAGCGCCAAAGGCAGCGCGATCAGCACGGCGATCACGAGGGTGAGGCTAGTCATTTGCAGATGCTCTAGGAGCAGTTTCCAGACAATGCCAGGATTTTTGAGGATATAGCTCATGAGTTTGTGATGCAAATGATGCTTGGGGAGCGGTTGGGTTGGAGGAGCGGTTGGGTCGAGAGTGCGATCGCCTAAATAAACCTATCTAGACAAATCCAGTAGATCGCAAAGCTTACACTTGATCCCCCCAACTCCCTTTTTAAGGGGGCTTCAGAACTCAAAGTCCCCCTTTTGAAGGGGGATTTAGGGGGATCAGACACAAGTATTTCTAGCGTGAGTGTGAGCATTGGTTTGCGATCTACTGAGACCTAATTTAAGCTTAAACTCGACAGATTTTTTGTTGGGGCAGGGGTCTAATGCTGTGCAGCTCTTGTTTCGTATCTTAAGTTACAGTCAGGGGGTAATGCGAGAGACTATTGATAGGCAATGCGTTTGATGGGCAGTGCGTTTGCAAGGCAGTGTGTTTGCAATTTTGGACTCAAACGCTGATCCTAAAGATTAGAAGTGAAAGGCTAGAAGCGAGGCTGCATCGTGCAATTTCAGCATTACGATCCCGGTGATTTTTACGATGAGCTGTTTGTGGCGAAGGGGGAGCCTCGTCCCGAAGCCGCCGTGTTGATCGAGCGCATCAACGGACTCACCATGAATGAATTGCAGCAGCGACAGAACGCGGCTCAAAATGCTCTGTTCAAAGTGGGAGTCACCTTTAACGTTTACAGCGACAATGAAGGTACTGAGCGGATTTTGCCTTTCGACATTATTCCTCGGATTTTGCCCTTGCGGGAATGGGAGATTCTGGAAAAGGGCTTGAAGCAGCGGATTCAGGCGCTCAATCTGTTTCTGGACGATATTTACGGCGAGCAAAAAATTCTCAAAGATAAAGTCATTCCGCGCGAGCTAGTGGAATCGGCAACCGGATTTCTCAAGCCCTGCATAGGTTTGAAACCCCCTCAAGGCATTTGGTGTCATATCACTGGAACAGATCTGGTGCGCGATCGCTCTGGTGCTTGGTACGTCCTAGAAGACAATATGCGCTGCCCGTCAGGCGTTTCCTATGTGCTGGAAAACCGCCGCGTTATGAAGACGACCTTTCCGCTGGTCTTCAACAAAATGTCGATTCGAGCCGTGGATGACTACGCCAGTAAACTGCTGGAAACCCTGTTAAATCTAGCTCCGACAGGCTTTCCCGACCCGACAGTGGTCGTGCTAACCCCCGGAATCTATAACTCTGCCTACTTCGAGCATTCGTTTCTGGCGCAGCAAATGGGCGTAGAACTGGTGGAAGGTCGTGATTTGACGATCGTAGACGGCTACCTGCAAATGCGCACCACCAAAGGGCTGAAGCGCGTTGATGTCGTCTACCGCCGCATTGACGATGACTTTATCGATCCGGTGGCTTTTCGTCCTGACTCGCTGCTGGGCATTCCAGGGCTGATGGAGGTCTACCGCGCTGGGCGGGTTGCCCTAGCGAACGCTCTGGGGACAGGTATTGCCGACGATAAAGTGATCTATGCCTACGTGCCGCAGATGATTAAGTATTATTTAGGCGAGGATCAGCTCTTGGCAAATGTGCCGACTTACCTCTGCTGGGAAGCCGATCAGCAGTCCCATGTGTTGGCAAATCTAGACAAACTTGTGGTCAAATCAGCCGATGAGTCAGGCGGCTATGGTATGCTCGTCGGCCCCCATGCAACTCAGGCAGAGCGCGAAGATTTTGCTGGACGCATCAGAGCCAATCCTCGAAAATACATTGCCCAGCCCACGCTGAATCTCTCTAGAGTGCCGACGCTATTTGAAAATCAGATTGATGGCTGCCATGTCGATTTGCGTCCCTACATTCTCTACGGCAAGGAAATCTATATCAATCCAGGTGGCTTGACCCGCGTGGCGTTGAAGAAAGGCTCTTTAGTGGTCAATTCTTCTCAGGGAGGGGGCAGCAAAGATACTTGGGTCGTAGCTGAATCTGTTCCAGGTCAGTCTCAAAACCAGTCTCAAAACCAGTCTCAAAACCAGAGCCAAAACCAGTCTCAAAGCTAGGCTTTATTTGTTATTTATCTATTCTTAAATCATGCTTAGCCGTGTTGCACATTCTATTTACTGGCTCAATCGCTATGTGGAACGAGCGGAAAACATTGCGCGGTTCATTGATGTAAACCTCAATCTACTGCTAGATTCTCCCACGGTAATGACCCAACAGTGGGAGCCGATCGTTTCCACGACGGGCGATCGCCCTCTCTTCAAGTCTCGCTATGGTGACGCGACTGCCGATAACGTCATCCAGTTTCTCACGTTCGATCAGGCGTATCCCAACTCGATTTTGTCTTGTCTGACTGCCGCTAGGGAGAATGCGCGATCGGTGCGCGAAGTCATCTCTTCAGAGATGTGGGAGCAGGTCAACCTATTCTATCTAATGGTGAAAGAGGCTTCGCAGCAGCGACACCTGACCTTAACGCAGTTGCCCAGCTTTTTCGCAGAGGTAAAAACCGCCAGCCACCTGTTTGCAGGAGTGATGGATGCCACCATGTCGCACAACGAGGGCTGGCACTTCGGGCGCGTCGGACGGCTCTTGGAACGAGCAGACAAAACGGCGCGGATTCTCGACGTGAAGTATTTCATTTTGCTGCCGTCCCCCAGCGATGTGGGGACGGCTCTGGATGAGCTTCAGTGGATTGCCCTGCTCAAGTCGGCTAGCGGCTACGAAATGTATCGCAAGCGCCAGCGGCTGATTAGCCCAGACGGCATCGCCAATTTTCTGATACTCGATCGCGAGTTTCCCCGCTCGATCGCCTATTGTCTTTTGCAGGCAGAGCGATCGATGCATGAGATTAGCAGCACGACTCTAGGAAGCTGGAACAATTCGGCAGAGCGATCGCTAGGCAAGGTGCGATCGGAGCTAGATTTCATCACGATCGAAGAAATTATTCAGCAAGGCTTGCATGAGTTTCTCGATCACATCCAGACTCAGCTCAACTGCGTCGGCGCATCGATTTTTGAAACTTTCTTTGCGTTAGAGCCTGTGGGCTAATGAGTCGGAACTCTGCCCAAAATTAGCAAAGCCTCGAAGCTCAGCTCATGTCACTAGATGCTGACAAACCTGTTCGCTCTGTTACAGACTGCTAGAAGCTTCTGCAAGGTGTCATAAGATAGAAGTTTGGCTTTGTTGGTTTATCTATCCTTAATGGCTGAAATGGCTGAATTGAGGTATGGCAAAATCTGCCCTCGCCCTCTTCTAGAAGGAGAGAACAAGAGATCTGGCTCTCTTCTTGGGGAAAAAGACTGGGGAGGAGATAAATCATCTTTGCATTCAGCAACGCCGATTATTCGAGAGTCCGAAGCTTGGCCTCTTCCCATAAAACATTGTCTGCAAACTCGCAGCATCTATCTTCCACTGACACAACTAGGTTTCTTATGAGTGCTTCAATTCGCTTTCTCATGTGTGCCCCCGACCATTACGACGTGGATTATGTCATTAATCCCTGGATGGAGGGAAACGTCCACAAATCCTCCCGCGATCGCGCCGTTCAGCAATGGACGGGACTTTTTCATATTCTCAAGGAAAACGCCACGGTTGATCTGGTGCAGCCCGAAAAAGGCGTTCCGGACATGGTGTTTACTGCCAACGCAGGTTTGGTTTTGGACAATACGGTGGTGTTGAGCCGCTTTTTCCACAAAGAGCGTCAGGGGGAAGAGCCGTTTTTCCAGAAATGGTTTGAAGATCAGGGATTCACAGTGCATGTGCTGCCCAAGGATCTGCCGTTTGAAGGGGCAGGAGATGCCCTGCTCGACCGCGAGGGTCGCTGGCTATGGGCGGGCTATGGCTTTCGATCAGAGCTAGACTCTCATCCGTATCTGGCAAAATGGCTGGATATTGAGGTGTTGTCGCTGCGGCTGATGGATGAGCGGTTCTATCACCTAGACACCTGCTTTTGTCCCTTGGCGGAAGGTTATTTGCTGTATTACCCGCCTGCCTTTGATGCCTACTCAAACCGGATGATTGAAATGCGGGTGCCCGAAGCCAAGCGGATCGCGGTGGATGAAGCGGACGCGGTCAACTTTGCCTGTAATGCGGTGAATATCGATCGCCTGATTGTGATGAATAAGGTCAGCGAAGATCTCAAAGCTCGTCTTGGCGAAGCCGGATTTCAGATCATCGAAACGCCTTTGACAGAATTCCTCAAGGCTGGAGGAGCAGCAAAATGCTTGACCCTGAGAACGACTGAGCCGTTGGAGCCTCTGCATCAGGCGGTGGCGACGATCGAAACTCGCACGATTCAGCTTGCAGGGCATCTGCTGGATTCTGGGCTGATCAATCGCGCGCTGGATCTGATCGTCGAAGGCGGGGGCACTTTCCAGGTCTTGAATTTTAATTTGGGCGAACGCCGCCAAAGCACCTCGTCGGCTGATATTCGCGTCACGGCTCCTTCCCACGACGTGATGGAAAATATCATGGCGCAGCTGATTGACATGGGTGCAGTTGCCGCTCCCGAAGAAGTCTGTGACAACCCCCTAGAGTTGGTTTTGCAAGATGGCGTAGCACCTGACGACTTCTATGTATCGACTATTTATCCGACTGAGGTGCGGGTTCAGTGCCAGTGGGTGCGGGTGCAAAATCAGCGAATGGATGGGGCGATCGTCGTTTCTCCCCTGCCTACAGGGGCTTCTGCCAGCTTTATTGCCGAGTGCAAACTGCTCCGCGACCTGAAGAAAGGCGACAAGGTGATTGTCGGGGTAGAGGGCATCCGCACGGTGCGTAAGGCTGAAGCTCGCGAAAGCCGAGCGGACAAGGAGTTTGGCTTCATGGGTTCTGGGGTTTCCAGCGAACGCCGGGTAGAGTTAGTCGTAGAGCAGATTGCCTGGGATTTGCGCCGGATTCGCGATCAGGGTGGCAAGGTTGTAGTCGTAGGCGGCCCGGTCGTGATCCACACGGGTGGCGTAGAGCATCTGTCGCACCTGATCCGCGAGGGCTATGTGCAGGCGCTCTTGGGCGGCAATGCGATCGCCGTTCACGACATTGAGCAGTCGATGATGGGCACGTCGTTGGGTATGGACATGAAGCGCGGCGTTTCTGTGCGCGGCGGACATCGCCACCATCTCAAGGCAATCAACACGATTCGGCGCTATGGCAGTATTGCTCAGGCGGTCGAGCAAGGCGGGTTAACCAGCGGCATTTTCTATGAATGCGTCAAGCATCATGTGCCGTTCTCGCTAGCTGGCTCCATCCGAGATGATGGTCCCCTACCCGACACCAAGATGAACCTGATTGAAGCGCAGGAAGACTATGCAAGGCTGATTGAAGGAGCCGATCTGATCCTGATGCTATCCTCAATGCTGCACTCGATTGGCGTGGGCAACATGACTCCGGCAGGTGTGAAGATGGTTTGCGTGGATATTAATCCGGCGGTTGTCACGAAGCTAAGCGATCGCGGTTCTGTAGAGTCGATCGGCGTGGTGACGGATGTGGGTCTGTTCTTGAGTATGCTGGTGCAGCAGTTGGGTCGGCTGACTAGCGCTTATAAGGTGGTTCAGAAGGTTTAGATCTTTGAACTCTTCTGGCGTGTAAACGAGGTTATGTGTAGCAACCGCCAAGGCGGTTAGGACGGGGACATTTTTAGTGGAGCGCTTCGCGCTCCACTAAAAATGTCCTAAGCAAATTGGCGGTTGCTATGAAAAGGTTGACAGCGCTAACGATCGTAGTCCCTAATCACTTCTGCAACAGCGGGAAAAAGTGCCCTACAGGTCCCTGACCCTTGCCAATTCGTAGGGCATACCGCAGTGCCATCGTCACATAATCCTTGGCGTTTTTCACCGCCTCAAACGGCTCCTGCCCGATCGCTAAATTTGCCGCGATCGCAGCCGATAGCGTGCAGCCCGTGCCGTGAGTGTCGGTCGTGTCAATGGTTTCGGTATGTAAGACCTCCATGCGATCGCCATCAAACCAGATGTCCACGCCGCGCAGATCTGCCGCCATGCCGCCCCCTTTGACCAGCACCGCCTTTGAACCCAGCGTCAGAATTTTTTGTGCGGCTGCCTGCATGTCTTGCTGAGTGTTGATTTCCATGCCGCTGAGAATTTGGGCTTCATAGCGGTTGGGTGTCAGCACGGCAGCTAGAGGAATGAGGCGATCGCGCAAGGTGGCAATGGCGGCATCATCAATTAGCTGTGCCCCCGTTCGAGACACCATCACCGGATCGACAACGAGTGAAGAGAGGGCGATCGCCTCCATCTGTTCGGCAACGGTGGCGATGATTGCCTGGTTCAGCAGCATTCCGGTTTTTGCCGCCTGAATGCCGATATCTTCTGCCACAGCCATAATCTGCGCCGTCACAGATTCGGATGGCAGCGCATCTACTCGCGTCACGCCCAGGGTATTTTGAGCCGTGACGCAGGTAATGGCGCAGGTGCCATGCACTTGATGAAAGGCAAACGTGCGCAGGTCTGCCTGAATTCCGGCTCCGCCGCCGCTGTCAGAACCCGCGATCGTCAGAGCAACCGGAATAGAGATGAGGCTGGACATGATTTATCAAGTCGCGAGTTTATCAAGTCACAATTTATCAAGGAGCGGAAGTTGATGCCTCTTCATTCTCCAACAAATCCAGTAATCGCAGCCGCGCAATCTGGGCAATTTCTGCCAAGGCTTGCTGAGTTTCAGCTTCGACAGTATTTTGCAATCGGCGATCGAAGGCTGCAAAGATACTGGCTTTGGTCTGAGTTCTGACGGTGGTGATAAAGGGAAAGCCAAACTTATCTTTGTACGCCTGATTCAGAGCCTGAATGCGATTGTATTCTTCAGACGTGAGCTGATTCAACCCCGCCCCAGCTTGCTCTTTCACAGAAGCTTCTGCCATCTTGGCTTTGCTGCCCAGATCGGGGTGGGCTGTGATTAAAGCAAGCTGGGCTGCTGGACTCATTTGCTGAACGATCTGCACCATTCTTTGATGCAGGTCAGAGAGATCCGCGAAGGGGCGATCGCGCCAGACTTGATGGGCGATCGTGGGCGTATCTTCAAAAATTGCGCCTAAGACACCCGTGAAGGTATCCTGACTCATCTGATTCAGTTCAAAAATTGAGTAAGCCATGATCGCAAGCTAAGTTTTCTTCAGGAGATCCTCAATTCAGCGGCCCTGCCAAAATCGTTTTACAGATAGCATTCATGATGTCAGTACCATCTTCTTTTTTGAGATCGGCATACCACTGCTGAGTTTTTTCTGGATCTTTGCCATGGGTCACATCCGATCGCTTTCGAGCTTTGTTCACGACATCCGCCGCCCGATCTTTGCGAATCATCTCATAGCGTTTTAAGGAATCCTCAACGCTAATATTATTGGTCACCAGCGAGTTCGCCAGCACCCAGGCATCCTCCATTGCCTGACATCCGCCCTGTCCCAGATCAGGAGCGGTGCTGTGTCCAGCATCCCCCAACAGCGTCACGCGACCCTTTGTCCAGGCTGGGAGCGCCTCAACGTCATGAATTTCGACGCGATTTGTCTTTAGCGGATCGAGGCGCTGAATGAGAGTCTGTACGGGGTCAGCCCAGCCCTCAAAAAATCCGCTGAGTTCCGTCTGATAGTTTTCTGGCTTGGGGGTGCCTTTGGGTAATGGCACGTCAAAAAAGAAATAGAAGCGATCGTTTGCAATGGGCATCAAAGACACGCGTTTGTGATCGCCTACGTAGATGACCCAACTGTCTTTGGGAGCCAGATCTTCGCTAGCGGGGACGAGTCCATTCCAGTTGACATAGCCGACGTACTGCCGCTCGACCGCATACCCCAATACATACTGACGGATGACGGAATGGGTGCCATCTGCTCCAATAATGAGATCGCCTGTTGCTCTGCGTCCATCCTCAAAAACGGCGGTGGCGCTGTCGGCATCCTGCTCGATCGCCACACATTTTGAGTTAAGCTGCACCCGGTCTACCCCTAGAGCCTCTAGCAACATTCCCTGTAGCTCCGTTCGCGCTACTGGATAGGGACGTTGCCCCACCTGCTCAATCAGGGGTGACAGGCTAAAATCCGTGAGCGGTTCCCCAGTGCTGCTATAGTATGCCATGCGATCCATCTGTCCGCCGATGCTGGCAATCTCTTTACCTAAACCCAGGCGATTGAGGACTTTGACTCCATTCGACCAGAGGGAAATAGCGGCTCCAGCCGGACGCAATTCACTGACGCGATCGTAGATTTCTACTTCATAACCGCTCTGCCGTAGCGCAATCCCGGTCGCCAGCCCACCCATACCCGCGCCAATAATAATGGCTTTTAAGTGATTCATTATCTCTACCTCTATGCTTTTGTTAACTGAGCTGCCAGCCGATTATGTTTCTCAATGAGGGCAGGGAGATCGATCGTCGTTAGATGCCCTCGATCCACCACCTTTCTACCGTTGATAAAACTGTAGTCAACAGCATCGACATAGCAAAAAATCAGGGCTGCTACCAGGTCATGATGTGCCCCTGCCAACTGAGGGCGATCGATATTCACCGCAATGAAATCTGCCGACATCCCAGGAGCCAGATAGCCGACATCTTCTCGACCCAGAACTCTAGCGCCCCCCAGAGTTGCCACTTCCAAAATCTGCCGCGCCGTCATGCTAGCCGCATCGCAGTCTCGCACACGCGCCAGCAAAAAAGCCGTTCGGGCTTCCTGAAGCAGATTGCTACCATCATTGGATGCTGAGCCATCCACACCCAACCCTACGGGCACGCCCTGATCTAGCATCTTCCGAATCGGCGCGATGCCGCTTGCCAGCCGCATATTGCTACAAGGACAGTGGGCGACTCCCGTTCCCGTCCTGCCAAACTTCAAGATTGAGTCATCGCTGAGCTGCACGCAATGGGCATGCCAGACATCCTCACCCAGCCAGCCGACCGATTCGGCATAGTCACCCGGAGTCATGCCAAAGTTCTCTAGGCTGTAGGTGACATCAGACTGATTTTCTGCCAAATGTGTATGCAGCCGTACTCCTGCATAGGAACGTGCCATCGCTGCCGATTCTCGCATCAGATCCTGCGAGACGGTAAAGGGTGAGCAGGGGGCAAGCGTAATCCGCAGCATGGCATGGCGAGAATTGTCGTGATATTGCTCAATTAATCGCTGAGAGTCTTTGAGAATATCGACCTCTTTTTCCACCAGCGCGTCGGGTGGCAGTCCTCCTAGGCTTACCCCTAGGCTCATGCTGCCTCGACTAGCGTGAAACCGCAGACCGATCGCCGCGATCGCCTCAATCTCATCATCCAATCGACAGCCGTTGACGTAGAGATAAAGATGGTCGCTAGCCGTTGTGCAACCCGACAGCATTAGCTCCGCCGCCGCCATTTGGGAACTAACATAGACCCCTTCGGGTGTCAGCTTTGACCAAAACGGGTAGTGCGCATACAGCCAGTCGAACAAATCGCAATTCTGCGCTGCCGGAACCGCCCGCGTTAGCGTTTGGAAAAAATGATGGTGCGTGTTGATCAAGCCAGGGAGAACAATGTGGCGATCGCCCAAATCTAGCACTTCATCTGCCGTGGGAGGCAGCTCTGCGGTAGTGCCAATCTGCTCAATCACGTTGTCTCGAACCAGGATGGCAGCTCCACGAATTTCTCGTCTGCCAGCATCCATCGTAACTAGGGTATGAATATTTTTGACCAGTAAAGTCGCCATCTTAATGCAGCCTGTAGAATTTCCCCTCAGGAATGAGTCACTTAACTCTCATAATGCTGCCATTAGAATAACGTTGAAACTCTCCGCCAGAAGACCATAGAGAACTTTTCACCTAAAATTCCATATGCTTCTGTGGATTGTGGCAGCTCTCACCTGATTTCTCCTCATTTGAAAGCGCTGCTTCCCTGAAGCGCATTCCTCGAAGCGCATTCCTCGAAGCCCATTCCTCGAAGCCCATTCCTTGAAGCCAAGATGTGGGGTTGCTTTGGCTAATGCTTTGCATCACTATGGTGAAACTGCAAAAATTGAAGCAGGCTTAATCAGAGGGCAGGAGAATACCGTGAGGTCAACCGATACTGTGAAGAAACGTCCGGCTGGACTCATTGCTATTGTGGCGTACAAAGCTTGTGTGGCTTTGCTGCTCATCATCACATCGATCGCTTTACTTTTGGCGCTTAAGAATCATCAGGCATTAGCGGCATTCTCGGCTTCTTATGTGTTGGAAGGCAAGGCGGCAATTATTGATCGAGTCCTAGATCGGGTGCTGAAGATTGAGCCTAGAACATTGAAATTTAGCGGCATTACGGTCGGCGTCTATGCGGGCATCACGGCGATCGAGGCAGTGGGACTGTGGTACGAAAAGGTCTGGGCAGAATTTTTGGTTCTGGGGCTGACGGGCATTGGCATTCCTTTAGAAATCGTTGAACTGTCACGCGGTATTTCACCGCTCAAGCTCGCCATCTTTATGATTAACACGATCGTGTTTGTATATTTCTTTCAGCGTGTACTGACAGAAATCAACATAAGAAATAAGCGCAAGGAAACAGATATGAATTCTCTGTGAATTTGTGTAGCCTAGACACAAAAAGACGGGGAGATTACCTGATGATCCGCCTACCATGGGTCTGAATTATCAGCCCGATTAGCCATGAGATTTTTCCTCCGGATCTCGATTATTTCCTGCTTAGGTTTCCTGCTTCTGGGAGTTTTCACAAAACTCAACTCAGAATTCAATCACTCAGTGATTCAGGTGACGCCATCTGCTTTAACTTCATTAAGTTCTACAGACCCGGCTGCCTCGCTCCCTGCTAAGCAAAATGAAGCCTTTTCAGAGAACGACCTGATTCGGGCGCTCCTGGTTACAGGGGGCTGCTGTCATGACTACTCATTTCAGATGCAGGCATTGCCAGAGGCGGTCAAAAAATTTGCCTCTGTAGAATGGGATGTGGTGAATGCAGGTGGAACGGCAAAGCAAGCTCGAATTTCACTCTACGATAACCCTAACTGGGCAGTAGGCTACGATGTCGTGGTATACAACACCTGCTTTGCCAATACTCAAGACCCAGAGTACATTCGCAAGATCACCAATGTTCACAAAGCGGGTGTCCCAGCAGTTGTCATTCATTGTGCTGCGCACACCTACTGCACCGCAGAAATTGATGACTGGCGGCAGTTTCTGGGTGTCACGAGTTGCAGCCATGACCCTAAAGACCAAAATTCGGTGCAAAAAATAGTTAAGCATCCCATATTGCAGAGTATGCCCGATCAGTGGACAACGCCTCCCGATGAGCTATATGTGATTAATAAACTGTGGCCAACTGCCCAAGCGATCGCCACTTCAGTCAGCAAAGTCAATGGTCAAACCTATCCGATCGCCTGGGTGAATCAATTTGGGTCAGCTAGAGTTTTCGGCACAACCTATGGTCATTCAGCTGAAACTTTTCAAGATCCGGTGTACTTAGATATGCTGGGACGAGGCATCCTGTGGGCGGTCGGACGATTAGAGGAATGATAGGCTCTTACTGAATCTCCTTTATCTCCAGAGCGAAGAAGGGCAGACCTGCGAGATCTGCCACAGCTCCACTAACAGTGACTCCAGATCAGGAGTGAGCAGCGTCACAAAGACGCCTTCTGCCTCGGCCAGATTTGTGACGTCAGACGTGATCCAGGTGCCTCGTAGACTAACTTCTACATAATCGGCATCGCAACGGCAAAGGGCGATCGCCCCTTCCGTTTCTTGATGGGTTAGCTCCTCAAGTAAGAAAAGATTGGCTAGATCCGATCGCAGCAATAGGGTTGCTGTACTAGACTCAACGATGAGCCGTTGCGCCGTTCTCATCGCCAGCAGCACGCGCACTCCAATCCACTCCTCTGGGGATTGAGTCAACGGCTCCAAGAGCGAACCTGTTTCCATGAAAGTAACTTTCAGCATGCTGAAAAACTCCGGTGGTGATGCTTCGGTTTTGGATGCCTAAGCGAGGGCGCTTAGTATAAAGATCAAGTGCAATTGCCGATTTTACGCAATGGGAAGTCTTGCCTTTTCTCGGTCAACAGGGTTAAACACGGGTCTAAGCTCAGGTCTAAAAACAGGCTGAACCCCCGCTTTCGTAGAGTTGAAGCGGGGGTTAGAAAACTCAATGAGGTTTTCTAAATCCTAAATCGGTACAGCTATTTCTAACCTGTACCTCCCGCTAAACTGCTTTGGGTGATCTCCGTCTAACTGGTATCCAGCGACTGCATCGCCGACACTGGGCAGATAAATCCCCTGTACCCATTGATCAAAACTTGCGAGCAACGGCAGTACGCTTCCCTGGACGACAAACTTCCGAACAGGCAGAATTGTGGCGCGATCGCCCAGTCCTGTACTCCATTCTGCAATAGCGCCCTGGTCTGCAACGGCTTGAGGACTGAGCTTGCCGAATTCGCTATGAGCCAGCCCGCCGAGAATTGCGTGGCGGAGCCATAAACATCTGAAGAGTAGGTTCTGCATCGTCACGTCCAACGCATGGGGCTGAGTCTGTTCGCTAAGGTTGCGCCAAGTTCAAGTTTGCTGATTTCGAGAAGCGTAAAACTTGCATCTGACAATTAAGATACTACACTTGTAATATGAGTGTCTAGTCTTTGAGTGAGTTTTGGTTAGGCTATGTTCAATAAGCTGTGTTCAATGAGCTGTTTAGTAAGCTGGTTACCAAACTGCCTAATCAGTTGAATAGGCTCCCACAGCCTATCCCTACTCTTGCCCAAGACCTCACCACTCAGATCTCACTTAAACCTTGTAACGGTAAACCTTCGGAGGATTTTGTAATGTACGCAATTAATCGCACCGCCACCACGGACATGGAAGTCACCAGCATTCGCCTAGAGCGCGAACTGAAAGAGAAGCTGAAGGATTTGTCAGGCAATCAGGGCTATCAGGCTTTGATCCGCGATATATTGTGGAACTATGTGCAGCAAAAATCTGGAGACTATCAGCCTTTGTTTTCCCGGAGCGACATTCGTGCCAGCATTGAGGCGATCGCCCAACGAGAAGAGCGCTGCACGCTCACAGGCGCAATGATTCGTCCCCAAGAGCAGATGTTATTAGGATTAACCAGCAATGGCGACATGGTTCCCCTCAGTGTCGGCAGCTTAAAGAATTAGCAGCAATGGGGCGATGGGCACCGCTGCTTTTTGCCTGTCGCCCTGTCAACTTGTTAGGTCGATCAACATTTTGTATTGGCTCCTAAGCTATGCGCGCTCCTCATGTCTACTCCTTCGGTCATTACCTATAGTCCTGCCTATACGCTTGTTCCTACCTACGAGTGCTTCAATCGCTGCACTTACTGCAATTTCCGCACCGATCCGGGACAGGATGAATGGATGACTTTGGAGAGGGCAGAGAGTATATTGCGATCGCTGCAACCGCAGGGCGTTATTGAAATCCTGATTTTGAGCGGCGAGGTTCACCCCAGCCATCCTCAGCGATCGACCTGGTTTCAGCGCATCTTTGAGCTTTGCCAGATGGCGATCGCTCTGGGATTCCTGCCCCACACCAATGTGGGGATCTTGAGCTATGACGAAATGGCGCAGCTCAAAACGGTGAATGTTTCAATGGGATTGATGCTAGAGCAGCTCACGCCCAAGCTATTGCAGACCGTTCATCGCCATGCGCCCAGCAAAATCCCGGAAGTGAGGCTTCAGCAGCTTCAGTGGGCTGGCGAACTGCAAATTCCTTTCACTACAGGGCTGCTCCTAGGTCTTGGTGAGACTCGGCAAGACTGGGTGGATACGCTGGAGGCGATCGCCCATCTCCATCAGCAGCACCGCCACATTCAAGAAGTCATCCTTCAGCCCCACAGTCCCGGAACTCACCAGACGCAAACTGGACAGGCTTTTCAGATCAAGCAGCTTGTGGAAGTGGTGACGATCGCTCGTCAAATTTTGCCCCACAGCATCGCCCTACAGATTCCCCCGAATCTGATTCCAACCTCCGAAGAGCTTTTCGCCTGTCTCGAAGCAGGTGCGAGTGACTTGGGGGGCATTAGTCCCAAAGATGAGGTGAATCCTGACTATCCCCACCCACAGGATCAAAAGCTTGCGGCGACCTTAACGCGATCGGGTTGGCACCTCCATCCTCGTCTGCCTATTTATCCACAGTACGATTCTTGGCTGCCGTCCTCGCTTCAGCAATCCGTTCAGCATTGGCGAAAAAAATTAGGCATTGCTTAATCTGGGTATGAATTTTTTTGAAAGGGGCGCTCCGCGCCCCTTTCAAAAAAATCATATAGCTGCCGCCAAGGCGGTTGCCATACATGAAATCAGCAAGGTCAAAAATTAAAGCTCCAGGCTTTAGGAATTGCGTAGAGCAAGCCCTGCTTCTAGGTTGCGCTGCCAGACTGCGCAGTGCTGCAAAAATCGCTCTGCCAGGTGGGGCTGTGCGCCAAAGTGAAGATGCACATAGGAAGCATGAACTTGATGGCGCTGCCAGCCTTCGGGTGGAAATTGCAGATGGGAGTCATAGCCTTGAAGAGACAATAGAGAACGATCGCTTTTCTCACTCAAGCTCGATCGATGAAACTCGTGTCCCCAAAAGCGATCGCCCACCTGCACCAGAGGACTGTTTTGCAGCGCCGTTGCCTGACGGTAGCCCAAGGTGAGCCGCTTGCCCATCGTTGCTGTCGCTGGAAAAATGCCCACCATCGGGTAAGCGTTTTCGTCAAAGTCCACGATTTGCTCACAAAGATACATCAGTCCGCCGCACTCTGCGTAGGTTGGCATTCCCGATTCGATCGCCCGTTGCACCGATCGCCTCGCTGACCCATTTTCCGCCAGCGCTCTGGCAAATACCTCTGGAAAGCCCCCTCCCAGGTACAGCCCTTGCACATTTTCGGGAAGTTCGCGATCGCGCATCGGACTCCAAGGCACCAGTTCTGCCCCAAGCTGCCGCAGCAAATCCAAATTATCGGCGTAGTAGAAGCTGAAGGCTTGGTCTTGCGCGATCGCCAGCCGCACCTTTGCCATAGGCGGTGCTGTGGCTATCCCCCCGCTACGATACGCTAACAACGGCAATAACTTCTCCCAGTCGAAGCAGGTTTTGCCCAGGTGCGCCAACCGATCGATCGCTTCATCTAAATCACTTAGCTCAGCCGTGGGGACAAGACCAAGATGGCGATCGGGAATGGCAATGTTATCCTGACGACGCAGTACGCCCAAGATTGGCAAATTTAGCGGTTCAAGTGCCTGAGTTAAAAGCTCTAAGTGGCGATCGCTGCCTACCCGATTGAGAATAACGCCCGCCACATGAATACGCGGATCAAAGCTGCGGTAGCCGTGGGCAATGGCAGCGATCGATCGGGAGGTGCTGCTGCAATTGAGAATCAGGGCGATCGGCAGATTCAGCAGTCGGGCAATATGAGCGGTACTTGCCGTGTCGTCTTTGCCAGAAGCTCCGTCAAATAGCCCCATTACGCCTTCAATCAGCGCATATTGGGCGCCATGACGCGCAAAGCACTCCTGCACATAAGCTTCTGAGGTCAGAACTGGATCAAGATTACGGCAGGCTCGCCCCGTAACGTAGCTGTGAAACATCGGGTCGATGTAATCTGGCCCAACTTTGAAGGACTGCACTGAAGCAGAAGGCGATCGCCCCAACGCTGCCAGCAGTGCCAAAGTGACGGTGGTTTTGCCCACGCCACTGCGTTCACCTGCAATAATGAGAGCCATTGCCCGTTACTCCTATCCGCCATGCATCGTCTTGCCACTATACCAGGAGGCTGGAATCCGTCCGCTGAGGGCGTGATTTTTGTTGAGCAGCAGCCTGCCCCAATGGTTGTAATTACGGCAGCCGATACAGATATCCAGACTCTTGCCGCAGCCGCAGCCCACCTGCCTCCAGATTTCCCAGCATTGCGAGTGGTGAATTTGCTGCAACTTCAGCAACAGCTGACGATCGATACCTATGCCGACGAGGTGTTGGCAAGTGCTCAGGTGATTATTGTGCGGCTGATTGGCGGACAGTCTTACTGGAGCTATGGGCTAGAAGTGGTTAAGGAAGTCGTCGCGCGATCGGGTGCGGTTCTGATCGTGCTGCCGGGAGATGAGCGTCCTGATCCCACGCTGGTTAGCCACTCTACGGCAGCTTTAAGCCGAGTCAATCAGGTGTGGCAATATTTCATTGAGGCGGGCGTAGAGAACTATCAGAATCTGCTGAAGTTTGTCGCTACCGAATTTCTGGCGCACCCGATCGCCCATCAGCCGCCCCAGCCTGTGCCGCGCGTGGGAATTTATGGGAGTTTCCGCCAGCCGATCGCCTCAGGCGTAGGCATCCTCTTCTATCGAGCGCATTACCTGTCCGGGAATACGATGGCGATCGATGCTCTCTGCCATGCTTTGAGTGCGCGTGACCTTACTCCCGTACCTATCTTTGTGTCGTCGCTCAAAGAGCCAGATGTGCAGTCTGAGCTGATTCGTTATTGTCAAGGTACAAAGTGCCAAAGGGCTGAATGTCAGCTCCTCAAATGTCAAAAAGCTGAGTGCAAAGGCGTGGAGCTGTTGCTGAATACCACCAGCTTTGCCCTCGCCAGCCTCAAAACCGACACGCCCCAGGTTGATTTGTGGGAAACCTTGAATCTGCCCGTCTTTCAGGTGATTTTGAGCGGCGGCACAAAAGCAGCTTGGGAATCAGGCTCTCAGGGTTTAACGCCTCGCGATATGGCGATGAATGTGGCGCTACCAGAGGTGGACGGCAGGATTATTACAAGGGCGGTTTCATTTAAAGCAGTGCAGACTCAGAACTCCGAGCTGCAAACGGATGTCGTGGTCTACGAACCAGAGCGATCGCGCATCAATTTCGTGGCGGATCTGGCGGCAAAATGGGTGAAGCTGCGCCAAACTCCAGTTGCCGATCGCAAAATTGCGCTGATTCTTGCCAACTATCCTAATCGAGATGGCAGATTAGCCAATGGCGTAGGCTTAGATACGCCCGCAAGCTGTATCGAAATTCTCAAAACCCTCCAGCAAGCCGGATACACCGTTGGGGACATTCCTGAAACGAGCGATGCTTTGATGCAGCAGCTCATCGCGGGTGTGACAAATGATCCAGAAGCCATAGGAATGCGATCGCTCAGACAATCATTGTCCCTTGATGAGTACCAGACGCACTTCCAGAAATTACCCCTCGCAGTGCAAACAGGTATCCAAACTCGGTGGGGAGTCCCTGAAGAAACGGATGATTTCCCGATCGCCGGAATTCAGTTTGGCAATGTTTTTGTCGGTATCCAGCCTGCACGAGGATACGATCGCGATCCTGCTCTTAACTATCACGCGCCCGATCTGGAACCGCCCCATTTCTATCTCGCTTTCTATCACTGGATTAATACTCAATTTGCGGCTAATGCGATCGTTCATGTGGGTAAACATGGCAATTTGGAGTGGCTGCCGGGAAAAAGCGTGGCGTTGTCGGAAAACTGCTATCCAGAGGCAGTATTTGGCGCAATGCCTCACTTCTATCCGTTTATTGTCAACGATCCGGGGGAAGGTTCTCAGGCAAAGCGACGATCGCAAGCCGTCATCCTTGACCACCTCACGCCTCCCATGACTCGCGCCGAACTCTACGGCAGTTTACACCAGCTAGAGGGCTTAATTGACGAATACTACGAGGCGCAAACCCTCGATCCGGGACGGGTTGAATTGATCCGCGATCGCCTGACCCAACTCATCCGCCAGGAAAATCTTCACAAGGATTTAGGCATTGAAACTGAACTATCGGACGAAGCGATCGCCGCAGTGCTGACTGCCGCCGACGGCTATTTGTGTGAGCTAAAGGAATCCCAAATTCGAGATGGATTGCACATCTTTGGGCAATGTCCTGCCGCGCGGCAGCTGCGTGATTTAGTGGTGGCGATCGCCCGCAATCCCAATGCCGATCGGCTAGGCTTAACTCGCGCCATTGCCCAGGACTGGCAGCTAGACTTTGATCCGCTTACTGCTAGCTTGGGTGACTTGCTTCAAACACAGCATCCTAAACTGCAAGCCTGTCGCATTATTGGGGATGCTGTTGAAGTCATTGAAGAGTATGCCGCAGAACTTGTTGAGGCAATCATTCAAGACAATAGAGTGAACGCAATTGGGGATAAGACGCGACAAGAATTGCTATGGGTAGGCGATCGCCTCCTCCCCGCTTTGCGTCAGACCGATCGAGAGCTAATCAATCTCTTGCGCGGCTTGGACGGAGAGTATATTCCAAGCGGCGCATCTGGTGCGCCTACGCGGGGCAGACCAGAGGTTTTGCCCACCGGACGCAATTTCTACTCAGTGGATATTCGCGCCATTCCGACCGAAACTGCCTGGGATATCGGACGCAAAGCCGCTGAAGTGTTGGTCGATCGCTACACCCAAGAGCAGGGCGAATACCCCAAAACTCTCGGACTCTCTATCTGGGGCACTTCCACCATGCGAACGGGTGGCGATGATTTGGCGCAGGCATTGGCGCTGTTGGGGGTGCAGCCCGTCTGGGATGGCGTGTCTCGGCGCGTGGTGGATTTTGAGATTCTACCGCTGTCTTTGCTGGGTCGTCCGCGTGTGGATGTCACCCTACGGATCTCCGGCTTTTTCCGAGATGCATTTCCCAATCTGATCGACTTATTTGACAGCGCGGTGAATGCTATTGCGAATCTAGATGAACCAGCCGATCAGAATCCTTTAGCGGCACAGGTACAGCAGGAGACTCAGCGCTGGCAATCCGAAGGACTGACAAAGGAACAGGCAGAGGGGCGATCGCGTTACCGCATTTTTGGCTCTAAACCCAGCGCCTACGGAGCTGGATTACAAGGGCTGATTGAATCCCAAAATTGGGAGAGCGATGACGATTTAGCGCGTGCTTACATTAATTGGAGTGCCTATGCCTACACGGGAAATGCTGAAGGAAAATCAGCTCCAGAGGCTTTTACTCAACGGCTGGGCACCCTGCAAATCGTCCTGCAAAATCAGGACAACCGCGAACATGACCTGCTCGATTCCGATGATTACTACCAGTTTCAAGGTGGTTTAACGGCGGCAGTCAAATCCGTCTCTGGTGCTGCACCCGAAGTTTACTTTGGCGATAATTCCTGCGTGGCACAGCCCAAAGTCCGCAAGCTTAGCGAAGAAATTTCCCGCGTCTATCGCTCCAGAGTCGTTAACCCCAAGTGGATTACGGGAGCAATGCGGCATGGCTACAAAGGCGCATTTGAACTCTCAGCAACGATCGACTATTTGTTTGCCTACGATGCCACGACCCACTGCGTCGAAGACTTCATGTATACAGGCGTTGCTGAAGCCTATCTCTTTGATCCGGCAGTGCAGGATTTCATCCGGCAGAGCAATCCTTGGGCGTTGCGCGACATGGCAGAGCGCCTGCTGGAGGCAAATCAGCGTGGCTTATGGGCACAGGCAGCTCCAGAGATGCTGGAGAGATTGCGATCGCTCGTCAACGAAACCGAAGGCGTGATTGAATCACAGCATCCCGGCGACAGCTTATTTTGAGCTTGCCCACCTTACCAAAGACCGCGTTTGCCGCTGGGATGAATGGTAGACCAGTTGGTGCGTGCCATAGACAGCTGCTCGTCAGAAACTTTTGCTCCCGTTAGGTCGGCTCCACAAAGATTGGCTCCGCGCAAATTGGCATTGCTGAGATAGGCATAGCTCAAGTCTGCTCCGCGCAAATCGGCTCCGGCTAAATCAGCATGGCTAAGGTATGCCCTGGCAAGGTTGGCGTTGCGAAGCACTGCCTGACTGAGACTAGCGCGACCAAAGTCAGCATTGGTTAGAGTTGCATTTTGTAGGTTGACCTTGTGTAGCTTAGCCTGGTTAAAGTTGGCTCCTGATAAGTTAGTTCTAGGCAAGTTGAGTAAACTCAAATCATGACAGGTAAAGTCCCGTTTGCCTTTCGCGTAAGTGGCTAGCAGATCCTCTGCATTCGGCTTAGCCATCACCGATCCTGATCTTGAAGCTGATTCGCCGCTAGAGCCAAGCCCCGTGTTGCGGGTTGCCGTTGCAGCAGGCGTACTTTGCGCGGTTCGTCGTTTTGAGGAACCCGTTTGCAGATCTGTGGAATCCAATCGTGTCGTCTCTGACTTATTGGCGCGGGCACGAATTGCCGCTGCCATGCGCGCAGTCGGCGAGGAGGGCATTGAAGGAAGTTCCTCTGCGCGATCGCCTCTATTACGGACGTTACCTCGATTGGGCTGATTCACCATGCTTCTTGCCAAGCTATCAAGGTACGGCTCCAGATCAAGCGCCCGCAAAACCTCATTAGAGCTTTGGTAACGGTGGCGTACCGACACTTCCAGCATTTTTTTCAAGACTTCCGCAAAGTGATCGCTAATGTGAACCTGCTGCCGCCACAAAATTTCGCCCGTTGCCGGGTCGTAGTCCATGTCTTTGGGAGATTTTGCCGTCAGCAAATAGAGGCAGGTCACGCCTAAAGCATAGATATCGCTGGCATAAACAGGGCGCATAGCCATCTGCTCTGGGGGCGCATAGCCCGGAGTACCGATCGCATATTGCGTCAGCGCCGTTTGGTCAGAAGCGGCTGCACGGCTCGGATCAACCTGATCTTTGACGGCTCCAAAGTCAATCAGCACCAGCTTTTTGTCTTGCGATCGCCGAATCAGGTTGGCGGGCTTAATGTCTCGGTGAATCACCTGCTGCCCGTGAATGTATTGCAGCATTGGCAGCACTTCGCTGAGAAACTGCTTTACCCCCGCCTCACTAAAAGGTCCCGATCGCTTCACCTCTTGTTGAAGGGTTGAACCGCTGATGTACTCTTGAACCAGATAAAACTCTTTGTTAACTTCAAAATAATCTAGCAGACGCGGCACTTGGGGGTGATTGCCTACCTTTCCCAGCGTCTTTGCCTCTCGCTGAAACAAGTCTCGCGCCATTTGCAAGACATGAGCCGAAGAGGTGACTGGACGGAGCTGTTTGATGACGCAGTAAGGAATCCCCGGCAGAGACTCATCTTTCGCCAGGAAGGTCGCTCCAAACCCTCCTTGCCCCAGACCCTGGACAACTCTGTAGCGACCTTGCAACAGCAACTTTGAGCCACAAGATTGACAGATCTCAGTGTGGGTCAAGTTTTCAGGGCTTTTACAGCCTGGATTTAAGCAGTAGCTCATTAGGGCATCACTCGCTTGATCGATCGCTGGGTGTTACAACCTCTACGCCTACTCAGGCTCGAAATTGCAGGTTTGGAATTGGACACCCCATTACCTTCAATTATCTTTCCAACATTTGTAGAATAGAGCGCCATTCTTGCTGGAAATCTCTTGAAGAGTTGCTAAAGTTCGACTCGTTTTGCTTCAAATTTGGATAAAAGTCCATAGATACACGGGCGAGGCGGAGTAGCAATGCTGCTACAGACTCTAAAAGGTGTAGTCTATGACGAGAGAAACCCTTTTCATCTCAAGCCTCACGATCGCTGCCGCATTCGTTCTAACTCAAATTTCTGGCTGCAATAGTGAGGGGTAATGCCCCTCATGTAAACTAGCTGCTTCGTTTCTCAAGAAAAGAAAAGACTTTCATGGGAAAAGAAGACCTCGTCTAGCAATGTTACCGGGTAGCTGCGTTAGTCTTTCTACTCATTAGTCTTCACCACTATAGTTTAGGTTCTCGAAGGATAGTTAAAAGTTTAAACTTTGAAGATTTAGTAAAGTGTCTGCGTAAGCTGCTTGCGGTAGAGCTTCGTCAAGGGATTATCATCTCCGATCAAATCAAAAATCATAACCATAGCTTTACGAGCACCATCATTGCGATACTTACGGTTTTTGCCAACAATTTCTAAAAAGCCTTGAAGCGCGGCTTCGTAGTTTTCAGATAGCGTCTGCTGCACGGCTCGAAAAAATGACCCGTCTAGCTCATGCTTCAGAATTGGGTCGATGCTCTCTAGCTTGAGCTGCATTAGCTCCCGTAATGCTCTAGCGACACTGGAATACTCTCGATCGCTCTCATCAATGAACACCAGCAGCTTCTCGGCAGCGTCCAACCGATCTTGGCTAATGAGAAATTTGGCAGCAGCGATCGCCAACTGCTGATTCTGAGGATATTTTTCCATCAACTCTGAAAATCCGGCTTTGGCATCCTCCAGATTGCCTGCCCGAATCGCGGTCTGAACCGCTTCCAACTTTAGATCTAGCTCCGACTTAAGATTGAGCTGAGCCAAGAACTGCCGTAGCTTTGGTTCTGGCAAAGCGCCGACAAATCCGGGCTGCATTTGTCCTTGGTTGACCACCCGCACATCTGGAACGCCCTCAATGCCATAAGTGCTGGCCAACTCTGGGTTCTGATCAATATCAACTTTTGCCAGCACAAAGTCATATTCCTGCGCCAGCTTTTCCAGAAGAGGTTTCAGCAATTGACAAGGGCCACACCACTGAGCAAAAAAGTCTACGACGACCGGGCGCTGAAAGGAGGCTTGCATCACGTTGCTATCAAAGTTACTGCCGTTTACCTCAACTGAAACTCCCATCTTGACGAACCTCCTGATGTGCGATCGGGCTGCGTGGCTTTCTAGGTATGTCTTAACAGGGGATGAATTTCGATGGAGAGGCTCGCAGAGCAAGCCTCTCCATCAAAATTCATCCCAGAGGTCAGCAACGCTGCTCCTTATTCTAGATCAAATAACAAAGCCCCTAGCTAGGCTGGGGCTTCGGAGAAAGTAACTTAAGGAACATGGATTTGACAAGATGTAATTCTTGGGGTAGGGGCTTAGCATTGCTAAGCTCCTACTAAGCCCCTACCGCAGATCGGTTATGCAGGTTACTTGATCCATGATCCTAAGCATTTACAAAAGGTAGAGCAGGATGAATAGCACAATCCAAACCACATCCACAAAGTGCCAGTAAAGTTCGGCAGCTTCTACCCCAAAGTGTTCCTGATCAGAATAATGTCCTGCTTTTTGAGCGCGCCACAGCACTGCCAGAATCAGGCAAACTCCCAGAAAAACATGCAGCCCGTGAAATCCTGTCAGCACATAAAAGGTGCTGGCATAGAGATTGGTCGTCAAACCAAACTCTAGCTTGCTGTACTCATAAAGCTGACCCATCAGGAAAACAGCACCCATAATGGCGGTAATTGAAAACCAGGTGCGCAGACCCTTGACATCATTCTTCTTAATTGCCGTGTCAGCGTTATGAATGATAAAGCTGCTGGCAATTAGAATCACCGTATTGATAGCGGGCAGAACTAGCTCCCGTTCTGGAGTGCCTTCGGGCGGCCAGCTTGGGTAGACGGCACGGAAAGTGAGATAGGCAACAAACAGTCCCAGAAAGATCATGCTTTCTGCACCCAGAAAAACCAGCAGCCCAAAGAGTCGAAGGTCAGGATGCTCCTCATGATGGGGAGCCGCTATCTCTTCATTGTGATAGTTTAGGGCTGCTTTGTTTGGATCGACAGTACCTTGCATAGCGGTTTAGTTGCTAGAGGAGAAAAGACGTTGGAGGGATCAAGAGCCAGAAGAACTGCCGCTGAGAACGGGTGAAGCGCCTGGAGGCAATTCGCTCTCTTCAGACGGGTGCTCGCCGTAATCATAGGGACCTGTGGTCAAGACAGGTAGAACCTCAAAGTTTTCGATCGCCGGAGGAGAAGAAGTCTGCCACTCTAAAGTCAAGGCATTCCAAGGGTTGTCAGTAGCCTTGGCTCCTTTCATCCAGCTCCAGACGGCATTGATCAAAAACGGAACTGTAGAAACCGCCAGAATATATGATCCCACGGTTGCCATCTGATTGAGTGATGTGAACCGGGCATCATAGAAGGCAATGCGGCGGTTCATCCCCATTAGACCCAGTTCATGCATGGGCATAAAGGTGAGGTTCATGCCAATGAAAGTCAGGACGAAGTGAATTTGTCCTAGCGTTTCGTTGACCATGCGGCCCGTGATTTTGGGGAACCAGTGGTAAATTGCTGCATAGATGCCAAACACCGAGCCGCCAAACAGCACATAGTGCAGGTGCGCCACCACAAAGTACGTGTCATGGACGTGAATATCGAACGGCACCGCCGCCAACATCACGCCCGTAATGCCGCCGATTACAAACACCGCAATGAAACCCATAGCAAACAGCATGGCGCTATTGTAGGAAATCTTGCCGCCCCAGATGGTTGCCAGCCAGCCAAACACTTTGATTCCAGTTGGCACGGCAATAATCATTGTCGTGATCATAAAGAACATCCGTAGCCATGCTGGGGTGCCGCTGGTAAACATATGGTGCGCCCAAACAATTAGACCCAGAAAGGAGATAACCAGACTGGAATAGGCGATCGCCTTATAGCCAAAAATTGGCTTGCGGGCGTGGACAGGCAAAATCTCTGAAATGGCTCCAAACAGCGGCAGCACCATGATGTAGACCGCCGGATGGGAATAGAACCAGAACATATGTTGATAGACGATCGGATCGCCACCGCCCATGGGGTTAAAGAAGGAAGTGCCTGCCAGTAGATCAAAGGCTAACAGGATTAAGGCTCCTGCTAAAACCGGAGTTCCTACAAGAATGAGTCCTGCTGTTGCCAGCATTGACCAGCAAAACAGCGGCATCTTGTGGATAGTCATGGTTGGCACCCGCATCTTGAGGATCGTCACCAAAAAGTTGATCGCGCCCAAGATCGAGGAAGTCCCAGAAATCAGCAAGCTAAAAATCCAGATCCCTTCTCCGACTTTGCCTGTCATTAGGCTGAGGGGCGGATAGGAAGTCCATCCGGCTTGAGGAGACTCTAGAAAAAAGCTCAGCACCAGCATTAGCCCTGCGGGCGGCACCATCCAAAACGCCATGGCATTCATTTTGGGGAAAGCCATGTCTCGTGCCCCAACCATGAGGGGAATCAAATAGTTGGCGAGTCCAGCCCCGGCAGGAATGATCCACAGAAAGATCATGATCGTGCCGTGCAGGGTGAGCAAACTGTTGTAGGTATTGGGGCTAACAAAGTCAGATGCGGGGGTTGCTAACTCGGTGCGGATAGCAGTCGCCAGCGCTCCGCCTATGGCATAAAAGAAAAAGGCGGTTACGAGATATTGCAGTCCAATAACCTTATGGTCTTCGCAAAAGGTAAAATAGTGCCACCACTTGCGCTCTGCATGAGCGTGGGCGCTTGGAGCAATAGACATTTCTGCTTGAGTCGTCATATCGGGTTCAACAGACTTGGGGGTTCAACGGGATTAAGCTTTTGAGAGGCTTAAGGTAGCACACAGCGATCGATTCAAGAGATCTGAATTCAGAGTGAGGCATGCAGTCCAGAGTCGTGAGGCATTGCAGGGTGCAATTGCTCTAATGCCTGAGGATCAAGCCCCATTTGATGAGCCGCAGAAACCAGGTAATCTGCGTCAGAGCGATTTTTCCCGACCTCTGCGCTTCCTGCCAGCTTGTCTAGATCAGCTGCGGTTTGAGAAGCGTTTTCCACTACTGGCATCGACTCTTGCACCCACTTGTCGTAATCTTCAGAGGATTGAACATACAAGCGGCTAGCCATGCCACCGTGGTAGGCTCCGCACAGTTCAGCGCAAATGATCGGGTAGTCTCCTACGCGGGTGGGGGTAAAGCGCAGCTCAGATTCCATCCCTGGAATGGTGTCTTGCTTGATGCGAAATTCCGGCAGCCAAAACGCGTGAATCACATCTTGCGCCTTCAGATTCAGCCGAACATTTTTATTGGCGGGCAAATGTAGCTCGCCTGAGGTAATGCCCAACTCAGGATAGGTAAAGATCCAGGCGTACTGCATTCCCAAAACATTGACGGTGACATCGGGAGTAATACCTATCTCATCGGGTGAGGCACCAATACCCAGCGCCATGTGGTTGTGTCGCGCTTTTTTGGGTGCGCCAGCATCCATCAGGGGCATCGCCGAACCTCCCTCTGAAAGCATTGCCACCTGAACGCCGGGGTCGCCCGCAGCATCTGGATCAAAGCCACCCATGCTGTTGTAAACGTCAAAGCTATAGATGCCCAGTACAAGGACGATCGCCACCGGGATGGCAGTCCAGACAATTTCGAGAGGGATATTGCCTTCGATCGCTGGACCATCGGTTTCATCGCCCGGTTTGCGGCGAAACTTGAACAGACAGATGATCAGTACGCCCCAGACCAACAGGAAAATGGCGGTGCCGATCATCATCATGGTGTCAAACAACCCATCTACTAGAGCGGCATCACTGGAGGCCTCAACAGGCATCAGACCATGATTTTTTCCGTACCACAAGCTAGCCAGAGTCAGGGTGATGCCTGCCAGCATCGTTAGGATATTACTTGGGATTTTCACAGTTAATCAGAATTGGGGGAGTAGAGATTTAGAGCAGATGGTTCACTTTAAGCGCTGTCCACTTCATTTAAGAGTGCGAAAGGCTGCTAGAAGATAAATTCCAGAAAGAGTTAAGAGAGTTAGATATCTTATTAGGCAATCTTAAAAGAGCGATGTCAGTACCAGTCTGTAGAAATCTGGCAGCCCTAAAAATTAAAAGATCCTTTAGTAAAGTTAGCGATCGCAATGGTTTCGAGAGATTTGGCTTCAAGGCTCTCCTTGTTGATGCTCGGTTTATCTCCGTCCATCTAACACGTTAAACCAATCAACCTGATTCAACCAGGTTTTACAGGTCGCTAAAAACTGAATTTATCTGCATTCTGACAATCCTTAAGCATATTTTTGGGATCGAAAAGAGGTTATGTATTAATGAATACCAAGCTAGTGCTGACATTCATAAATTTTGTTAGATGGACGATGCTGTATTTGAAGGCAAGCCTTACTGTATCGCCTACAAGTCCGTGTCGCCCATAAGTCCCCTGTAAACCATTTGCTGAATAATCCTAAGAAATTGCTAAGGCTTTCTGCATTAATTGAGTGTATTCACTAGAGTAAAGACATGATCTGTTGTAAAGAAGTTGTAAGAGAACTCGGTTTTAGCTTGAAGCACAAGTTGCAATGCATTTGAATCAATTATGTCAACCAACGGCTTAAAGAGGGTGTGAAGCATGGCTGACTCCAGTATTCGTCGTGATTTACCTGTCCCATCTCAGATTGCTGTTCCGGCTTTTAATCCTCTAGCTCTTGATCCGCACACTTTTGACCCCAAAGCTTTAGTCCGATCGCTCATTTGGAAAACTGCGATCGCTACCCTGATTTTGATGGCGATCGGCAGTGCCACCCGCGTCATGAATGCTGGGCTTGCCTGTCCCGATTGGCCGCTCTGCTATGGCACCCTGATTCCCAGCCAGCAAATGAATCTTCAGGTATTTCTAGAGTGGTTTCATCGGCTGGACGCGGCTCTCATCGGTATTTCTACCCTGAGCCTTGTGGGTCTGACGGTGTGGTATCGACGAGCTTTGCCCTCCTGGACTCCCTGGATGGCGCTGCTGGCTCTGGGGCTGATTCTGTTTCAGGGCATTCTGGGCGGACTCACCGTAACGCAGCTTTTGCGCTTCGATATCGTGACGGCGCATTTGGGCACGGCGCTGCTGTTCTTCGCAACGCTGCTGACCATGGGCACACTTTTACGCCCCTATCAGGCGACTGGGACGACAGGCAAGCTCCCTTGGCTCAGCCTAACTGCGGTCTTGCTGGTATATTTGCAGAGTTTGTCGGGCGGGCTAGTTGGCTCACAGTGGGCAGTCCACCAGTGCTTGCTCGTCTCACAGCTTTGCCGTGTGATGAACACGCACCTGTTTGGGGTCGTGCCTGCTAGTTTGGCGACTTTAGCGATCGTCATTGCCACCCGCCGAACAGCCGCCCTCAGCGCCTCCTTCCGAAATCTGGCAAAGCTGGCAGGGTTTTTGCTGCTGCTTCAGATAATGTTGGGCATGGCGACATTTCGTTTGCGTCTGCAAGTAGAGCTGTTGACTGTGAGCCATCAGGCGATCGGGGCATCTTTACTCGGAACTCTAGTGTGCTTTACTGTTCTGGCATGGCGCGATCGCTATCTTTCAAATCTCGCTCCTGAAGGCTAATTCCTGAAGGCTGATTCTTAAAGGAATTGACTAAGCTCCCTAACTTTCCGTTCAGTTTTCCCGCTCAACCGTTTTAAGACGAGAATCCCAATGCACGAAACCAGCTGGATTGAAGCGAATCGCCATCACCAAAACGTTTGGCAGGTGATTCAGAGCTATTGGCAACTCACGAAGCCCCGCATCATTATTCTGCTGCTCGTCACGACGGCTGGCAGTATGTGGATTGCCTCTGCGGGAAAGGTTGATCCCTTCCTGGTATTGATTACGCTGTTCAGCGGTGCACTGGCTTCTGCCTCCGCTAACGCAATTAACTGTTTGTACGATCGCGATATTGATTACGACATGGAGCGTACTCGTCATCGTCCGCTGCCATCGGGTCGCATTCAGCCGCGAGATGGCTGGGTATTTGCCATTTTGTTGGCAGGGCTTTCTTTCACGCTGCTGACGGTATTTGCCAACTTACTGAGCGCCTGTCTGGCAATGTCAGGCATTGTCACCTATGTGGTGGTTTACACCCACTGGCTAAAGCGGCATAGCACCCAAAACATCGTGATTGGCGGTGCAGCAGGGGCAATTCCGCCGCTCGTAGGCTGGGCAGCCGTCACGGGTGAGCTAAGTTGGGCAGCCTGGGCATATTTTGCCATCATTTTCCTCTGGACTCCGCCCCACTTCTGGGCGCTGGCAATGATGATTCGAGAAGACTATGCCAAAGTGGGCGTGCCTATGCTGCCAGTGGTTGTAGGCGAAGTAGAAACCGCTCGGCAAATCTGGATTTACACGCTGCTGCTAATTCCCATGACGCTAGTTATGGTCTATCCGCTCCATGTCATGGGTGCGGTGTATGCAGCGATCGCTCTCTTCCTAGGCGGTATCTTTGTAGCAAAGGCCTGGGCACTGCTGCAAACGCCTGCGGACTTAACGGTTGCCCGATCGCTCTTCAAGTATTCCATCCTGTACATGATGCTGCTGTCGGCAGGGATGGCGATCGACAGTTTGCCCATTACCCAGACGCTAACGGCGGCTGTCGGTGAGAATTTGGCTGAAAATTTAGCTGTGGTGTTGAGTTATTTGCCTGTGATGTGATGGCTCAGCGCTCAGTTTAAGAAGAGTTTAAAAAAGTTTGAGAAGAGAGGGAGCGATCGCCCCTCTCTTTCTTTTGGCTTTAGGGGACTGAATCTATGCGATATAGCCCTACGTAATTGAGTTAGGACGAATTATTTTTTGAGAGCCGCGCGGAGCGCGGCTCTCAAAAAATAACTCATTGGATCTAAGCGCATAGCGCTATATTTTTGGTTGAGCCTGTTTTGAAGGATTTACAATAAAGGTTGAGATTTGTTGCGTAGGCTCAAGAAAGCAATTATGGCCCCGGCGGTTTCGATCGAAAACCTTCAAAAACGCTTCGGCTCGGTCGAGGCGGTCAAAGACGTATCCCTACAGATAGAACCCGGAGAGATTTTTGGTTTGCTGGGGCCTAACGGCGCGGGAAAAACTACAACGCTGCGATGCCTTTGCACGCTGGCAATGCCTGACTCTGGCACGATCGAGATTTCTGGTGTTTCGGTGTTAGCCCACCCGAAGCTGGCACGGCAAAAGCTGGGCTATGTAGCGCAGGAAGTGGCGCTAGACAAAGTGCTGACCGGACGAGAGCTGTTACAGCTCCAGGCAGCAATCTATCATCTGCCCCGTGGCTCAGTCAAAGCACAAATTGAGCAAGCGATCGCCCTTCTAGGGCTGCAAGAGTGGGCAGACCAGAAAACTGGGAGCTATTCGGGCGGGCTAAAAAAGCGGCTGGACTTGGCGGCAGGTCTGCTACACAAGCCTGATGTGCTGGTGCTAGACGAACCGACCGTTGGGCTAGACATCGAGAGCCGCCTGATTGTCTGGAACTTTTTGCGGCAGCTACGGGATGGCGGCACCACGATTTTGGTGACAAGCCACTACCTAGAAGAGGTGGATGCTTTAGCCGATCGCGTTGCCATTATCGATCGCGGTGTAGTGATCGCCTCCGGTACACCTTCAGAACTCAAGGATAGGGTGGGGGGCGATCGGGTAACGCTGCGCATCCGAGAGTTTACGCCACTGGAAGAAGCCGATCGCGCCAAGGCAATGCTCCAGATGATGCCATTTGTGCAAGATGTGATCATTAATGCTGCTCAAGGCAACTCGCTCAACTTGGTAATAGCTGCCCAGAGTGACAATGCCCTGACGACAATTCAGCAGACGCTCAAAGCCGCTGGATTGCCTACCTTTGGCATTTCGCAGTCTCGCCCTAGCCTAGATGATGTCTATCTGGCGGCGACCGGACAAACGCTCATGGATGCCGAAATGGCGGCTTCTAGCCAGCGCGATCTCAAGGCAGAGCGAAAGCAGAACATGCGCTAGGCTAAAGAAAGCTATTGAAAAATTCTAGTTAAAAGTTTAGTTAAAAGCCCCTGATATTCAGAGGAATTGATTTATGAGCCAAACCATTACTCCCGCTAATGTTCTGAATGGGGCAAAGTCGCCCAGTCCAGCGATCGCCCCTGCCGATTTTAGCCTTGCTGAATTTGTGCAGGAAACCCTGGCACTCACTCGCCGCCTGTTTATCCAGCTCCAGCGCCGCCCTTCAACGCTGATCGCAGGCATTATTCAGCCTGTTATGTGGCTGCTGCTGTTTGGCGCGCTGTTTCAAAATATGCCCAGAGGGCTGTTTGGCACCAGCCAAAACTATGGGCAGTTTTTGGCGGCAGGTGTGATTGTGTTTACGGCGTTTAGCGGTGCCCTAAACGCCGGACTGCCCGTGATGTTCGATCGCGAGTTTGGTTTCCTCAATCGTCTTCTGGTTGCGCCCCTTGCCTCTCGCTTCTCGATCGTCTTGGCTTCTGCCATATTTATTGCCACTTTGAGTCTGGTGCAGACCTCTGTGATTATCGCCATGAGCGCGTTTCTAGGAGCAGGATTGCCCAATGTTCTGAGCTTAGGACTGGTGGCAGCGATCGTCTTAGTATTAGTGCTGGGCGTGACGGCGTTGAGTCTGGGGCTTGCCTTTGCCCTGCCGGGACATATCGAGTTGATTGCGGTCATTTTTGTCTCCAGTCTGCCCTTGCTGTTTGCCAGCACAGCCCTAGCTCCGTTGACTTTTATGCCCAATTGGCTCAAGATTATTGCCAGCTTGAATCCCTTGAGCTACGCGATCGAGCCAATCCGATACATCTACACCCATGAGCACTGGGTCTTGAGCAATGTAGTCATGGAATCCCCGTTTGGCTCTGTGACCCTGGGACTGTCGCTCCTGATTTTGACAGGATTCAGCGCGATCGCTCTTCTCTCTATTCGCCCGTTGTTGCGACGCTCTTTTGCATAGTCACAAAAGATCTTGCTAACTTCTGGGAGCAATGTTGCACTAAACCTCGTCTTCGTTACGATAAGAATCTATAGTTGGATACTTGAATCAAAAAGCTTTATGAAAGTAGCCATTCCATCTCGCCCTGTTTCCAAATCTTCTATTTGGGTCATGCTGAGCCTGTTTGCAGGCTCTCTCGCCGCACTCACAGCTTTTGTTCAACCAGTGCAAGCTCAGACTAGCGCCGATCTCCAGACCCCCGTGGGAACCAGCGACCAGAATTCCAACACCAACGGTGATTTTGGTAGCGTCAATAATTTGTTTGATCTGATGCATCGCGTTCAGCAGGGTAGCATCCGTGATCCTTATCAATTTAGTCAAGAGCAGCAGCAAAGTATCAATTCCGAAGCTTCAGCCTTTCGACAACGGCAGGCTGACCTACTGAAGCAACAGGAGCAGACAGGAGCAGCGTCTTCCAACCAAATTGTTGCACCCAATTCTCAGTAAATCCGATAAGCTGAAAGCCTTGGCACTGCCTAATCTGGAGATGATTTTTTTTGAAGGGAGACACTTCCAGACATCAGCAAAGCCAGATTTTTAGCTATTTCGGGTTGCATACCTTTTGAGGTTTCCCCCTGTTTGAAATACTGAAAAAGAGAGACGCTCAATTCTAAACTTGGCTCTATATTAGGGAACAGTATCCTATAAATTTGGAGTGAAGAATAATGATATTGATGGAAGCCGCTCAGGCAGGTTCTTTTCCCTGGGCATTTACCGCTGTCTATGTTGTCGGCTTTATTGCTGCGGTGGCGATCGGATCAGTTGCCTGGTATAACTCCAAGCGTCCGCCCGGTTGGGAAAACAAAGAACGCCCTGATGTAGTGCCTGAGGTCAATGCAGAAGACCCAAACGTATAAATTTTTTGATATAGCATTACGTAATTGAGTTAGGACGGGTTGTTTTCTGAGAGCCGCGCGGAGCACGGCTCTCAGAAAACAACTCACTGGATCTAAGCGCTTAGCGCCATACTACAAATTTGATAGTTTGTGTAGGGGTGAAGTGACTTCACCCCTATTTTTGTAAGCCTATTTTTGTAAGCCAAATTTATAGATGCACTATGCCAGATGCATATTGAGAACCGATTTGGGTGCCCGTCTGACATTGCAAAGAATGGTTTCGTGACCCAAGCGCAAGCAGGCTTCGTAGCGATGACAGCCAGAGAAACCATAATACTGCCCTTCGACTTCTAGAATATCGATCGGCTCCTGCAGCCCAATTTGTTGAATGGATGCCATTAGAGCAGCTACTTTATCAGAATCATTTTGGCGAAAGAGCGGACGGCGGATTTCGTGAATTGGAACAGCTTGAATTTTCATTACTCAAAAGGTCATAACGCATATCTCTATATCATACTCGTTATGATTATGAGTTGCGAACTCAGCCATGCTGGCGATCGAATAGGTGACTTCAATCAAGTGACTTTAACTTTCATTTGCCCAGACATGCTCCTAAAAAGCCTAGAGCGGTAAATGCTGGAGTGGCGAGAGAAGATCCCGAACTAGACGTTAAACCGGAACAGCAGCACATCTCCCTCCTGCACCACATATTCCTTACCCTCACTGCGCACCAGACCTTTCTCTTTGGCAGCACTCATTGAGCCTGTAGCCACCAGATCCTTATAGGCGACCGTTTCAGCGCGAATGAAGCCGCGTTCAAAATCTGTGTGGATTACCCCCGCCGCTTGGGGAGCTAGCATTCCCGATCGAATTGTCCAAGCGCGCGTTTCCTTTGGGCCTGTGGTGAAGTAGGTTCTTAGCCCCAAAAGCTCATAGGTGGCTCGAATCAGAGATTTTAGCCCCCCTTCCTCGACACCCAACGACGAGAGAAAATCTGCCTGATCTTCGGGGGGCAACTCGACTAATTCTGCCTCAACTTGAGCAGATACTACCACCACCTGGGCGTTGTCCTGAAGGGCGATCGCTCTCACTTGCTCGACCCACTCATTGCCCGTCGCTAGATCGTTCTCAGAGACATTTGCCGCGTAGATCACGGGCTTGCGGGTCATCAGCCCCAACGGCTTCAGCAACAGCTCCTCCTCTTCGTTCAGCGTCACTTGACGAGAGGGCTGCCCCAGGTTGAGGACTGCCGCAATTTGTTCCAATGCCGTTAGCTCTACCTGAGCTTCTTTGCTCGTGCGAACCTGCTTGCGCGTCCGCTCAATCCGCTTCTCTACCTGCGATAGGTCAGCCAGCACTAACTCCAAGTTAATAATCTCGATATCGCGCACCGGATCAATCGAGCCAGAGACGTGAATAATGTCATCATCCTCAAAGCAGCGCACAACATGAACGATCGCATCGACTTCCCGAATATTGGCGAGAAACTGGTTGCCTAAGCCTTCTCCTTGGCTGGCACCCTTCACCAATCCAGCAATATCCACAAACTCGACTCTCGCTGGAACTGTATCTGCCGAGCCAGAGATTTTGACCAGAGTCGCCAGCCGTTCGTCGGGGACTGCGACGATGCCCACATTTGGCTCGATCGTACAAAAGGGAAAATTGGCTGCCTGGGCTTTGGCATTGGAAACAACGGCATTAAACAGGGTCGATTTGCCTACGTTCGGCAGTCCCACAATTCCAGCTCTTAGCATGACAGTTTTTTTAGCATCACAAGTGAGTAACGAAGCAATAACTATTCTAGGTTACAAACGGCTTCTGCCACTTTCAAACCGGGCTAGGTCAAAAACAGCGTTTTAATTCCAGCGCTGCTAATCTCTACTGCTAAAGCCGCCAGCAAAAAGCCCAGCAGTTTTGTAGCAATTTGCGCCCCTTCTTGCCCAATAAAGTCTGCGACGCGGTTCGCCTGCCGAAAGATAAACCAGGTGACAATCATGGCTCCGACAATGCCGATCGCCACACTGAGATGGGCATCGGGAGACTTAGACACCAGCAGCATCACCGTGGTGAGGGTGCCGGGTCCTGCCAACAGCGGCAAAGCCAGAGGCGTGATTGCAATATCCCGTCCCTGCTCAGTAATCGGTTCATCCAGCTCGCCCCGCAGCATATCTAAGGCAATCAGCAGCAGCAGCAGCCCCCCGGCAATTTGTAATGAAGCGATGCTGATTTCCAGATAGTCCAGAATAGTCTGCCCAATGTAAGAAAAGACAAGCAGAACCGCTGTAGCAATGAGGGTGGCGCGATCGACAATACGATTGCGCTCATTGATATCCATTCCTTTGGTGAGCGCCAGCACAACTGGGGCATTGCCCAGAGCGTCGGCCAAGACAAATACTGCAATAAACGTACGGGTCAAAACCGAGATGTCCAAGAAATCCATCGGATACCTTGATGAGAACAGGGCAAAACTCTTTTCTACCCTAACGTGATCCGTAAACCAATAGGGTCATGACTTCCGTATCTACAGCAGAGATAGCCCAATTGGGTTGGGCTAAGTTATCTGAACAATAGTCCTTAAGAAGTAAAATTTATGATAACTTCACAAAAAAATACTAAAAGAGATACACTTGTCCAGGTAAAGCGCAAACGAGCGCAAAACAAGGAGAGATTGCACCCAATGAGTCTTCAACAAATTAAGGCAAAGTTGTTGGCGGTCGGTATTCTTGCAGTGTCTGCTAGTGGCACCTTCGCACTCTTTGGCTCTGTTCCAGTGGTCGCTAAAATTGCGGTTAACCCCCCATTCTCGATCGACAAAATTGAGGCTTTTCTAATCCAACAAGCCGATTTTTCCGCAGAACCAGAGGCTGTTAAGCAATCGTTTACTGCCAAGCCTGCATCCAGTGGCGATCGCTAATCTTCGCCCTTCAAGGTTCCACAATCTGCAATGAAATTGCCCCGGTCGCCATTGATTCACTCTGTCCGTAGCTGCTAAAGGTTGCAAACTGCAAACGATCGAGGAGGCGATTTAAGGAAGGATTTCCAGCTTCTTGACCTAGGGACTGGGCAATTAAGTCCCGAAGTGTGGATTGATTCAGATATAAGTAGCCCTGACTATTCTTCTTCAAAGCAGCGATCGCGCCTCGAAAATCTGCTTTGTTGAGCAGCGATCGCTCAGGGGACTGAAGCGCTAGATTTATTGCTTCCAGAGAGGTGGCGAAAATCTCATAGTCTCCCATCGTGGTGCGAATGCCTTGAACTTTCGCTTCCAAGGACAGTGTAGGGATTTCGGATTGGGAAGGCTTGAGTGGTCGAGGCGAGAATTTTGTCCAGGCAGAAATTTCTTGATTACCCGCAGGGGTTTCTAGCGTAAAAGAACTGAGGGTCGCATTGTGGCTCTGGGCGATCGCGTCCAGTTTCTCCAGTCCTGCCAAGGCTTCTGGCGATCGTTCTGTAACGAATACCCAGTCGGGGACGCTGTTGCCGTGGGGCAGCATTGCCAGAGCATACTCTCCAGTAATCCAGCTAGCCGCATCTTCTGGCAGCGAGATTTGGCGTTTTGATAAAGAGGCTAGCGATCGCTGCACACCTGGATAAGCATTGCCAGAAATATTGCTGAAGCCGTTTATCCATGGGCTTTCTAGCTGACGCTGCAAATCAGCTCCACTTACAACAAAGGCGCTGTCTGCCGGGACAAACCGCAGCACACCGACCGGAGCCGTCTGAGTGGCTTGGTCGAGCAAAAAAGACTGACCCACCGCAGGTAAAAGCTGCACATCAGCGACGAAGCCCTGTGATTCTAAGCTCTGTGATTTTAAGCTCTGTGATTTTAAGCCCTGTGATTCTAAGCTCCATGTTGCTAAAAGGCTGGACGCAGCCTTGTCCTCGGTGCCGTTCTTTACCCCAGCCACCTCCGCTTTAACCATCTTCGCTTTAGCCAAGAGCTGAGGCAAGTTGACCCAGGCTAAACCGATCGCTCTTGGAGGCAATTTACCTAGCGCCTGCTGATAGGCATCGTTGTTCTCTAAATTCAGCTCTGCTGCCTGAACATTGTTGATCGCATCCCGCAATACCTTAGGCGAGTTTGCCAACAGCACGAAGCGATCGCCCACTACGGCTGTCGCTAGCGTTAGTGCATCCGAAAAACCTGTCTCGTCCCCTTTTTTCCTGCTCCGTTTGGGCGAGTCTCGATACACAATCTCGACCCCTGCGTAAGGCTCAGAGATCCGATCTCTAGCGCGGCTGTGACGTTGCCAAAAGGCTTGTAACTTGCGCTGGGCAAGGGCTGGATCGGTAGTCGTCATAGCAACTAGATAACCAAGCTGAGAGCCGTTAGCGCTATCTCGGTCAAAATCCGCCATGGTGATCGCCAGCGTGATTTCATCCCCTAGCCAAGGCTGAATATCTCGCGAGTAGTTCAGTTGAGCGTCAGGCAAAAAAGCTTGCTGGAGCTGATAGAAATTCTCCTGAATGCTTTGCCGATGGGCGGGAGTCGTGAGCAGTTTTGCGGCTAGCAGGCGATCGGGATTAACTCGTAGCGAGGCGACAAACGGAGACTGCCGAGAAATAAAGATAGCGGTTTCAGGACTAGCGCTGTTCTTGTCGCTATGGATAAAACTTTCTGTAGCGATCGCCGATTGCAGCCTAGTGACAGGGCTGTTGGCAAAAATCCAGGCAGCACCCGCACCTGCCGTCAGCAGCAGCATGAAGACAACTACCGCTAGAGAAATGATAAAAGTGCGAAACTTCATGGTGGGCTGAACTCATTCAGATGAACTCACAGTGGGTCGCCAAAGTTCAGTTTATCCTCAAACGCCTCTCCAGAATGGGGCATCTGAGCTTTGCTTACCCTGTTTTAAAGTCCAAACGGATCTAAAGCTCTCAACGGAGCAGATATAGTAACCGCCAAGGCGGTTAGGACGGGGAAATTTTTGGTGGGGCGCTTCGCGCCCCACCAAAAATTTCCGTAGGATCGTGGATTAAATAACCTGTACAACTGATCTACTGTAGGGGCTTATCAATGCTAAGCCCCTACCCCAAGCATTACTGGCTGCCGCCAGCCATAAATCAGAATAAATTAGGCTAGTTCACCTTGACCTTCAAATTACCGCTAGTGTCGTTATATCCAGAAACAAAGCCATTGCGTAGCTCAACGACGCTGTTGTTGTATTGCAGCGTTTCAGTGCAGGAAGTGTTATCGAGTGCCACCTGAGTTGGCGTACCCTGCACTTTGAAAATATCGTCTCTCGGAGAATCGATCGTCCAGGCATTGACTGAGGCATCGGGCGTACCGTTAGGCGCAACCGTAACTCTAAGATTGCGATCTAAATTATCGTACCCAGCAACGCGATCGTTGGTTAGATAAACCAGGCTATTGCCGTAATACAGAACATCCTTCTGGGAAGCGTCATAGCGAATAATCCGAGAAGGCGTACCTTGAATTTTAAACACCTCTTCCTTGGGAGAATCCAGCGTCCAGGCTGCATCGCCGACAACGGTAATAATCGGGCTTTTACTCGCAATGGCTCTCAAGTTGCGATCGTTGTCGTCATAGCGCACCACAATGCCATTACTCAGCTCTACGGTACTGCGACCAAAATACAGCGTTTCCTTACACAATGAATCGTAGCGCTCTATCTGAGTAGGTTTGCCCTGAATCCTCGTCACGTCCGCTCTGCGTAGACCTTTCGACCACAAAGCTCTAGAGACAAGAGAGTCTGATGCCTCCGAGGCTTTTCGCTGGGCATAGCTCCAGTTGCGCTGATAGTCTGGCACTCTAGACTGGGCGATCGCATAGTGAGGGCTAGAGGAGGGCACCCGTTTCATCAAATCCACTGCCTCTTGCCACCAGGTAGCAACTGCCTCCCACTCAGCCTTAGAGACAGCCGACTGCGTGACTTCAGCCGCATTCTCAGCCTGGTTGACCGCTAGCCGGAAGGCTTCAGCTTGAGGCACCGGAGAAGCTTGGGGAATGGGAATGAGTTCGTCCTGAGATGCGATCGCCAAAATCACGCCCGTCAAAGCTAAGATGCTGACCACTAGAAAAGCGGGTAGGTAAGGCGATGAGCGGCGTATGGTAATCCGCCCTGGCGCTCGGCGCACTGGCTCAACTTGCAAATACGATCTTTTGCCGTTGCCGTTACCGTTGCCATTACCGTTGGCATCTCCTTTTCCGTTTGTTTCAGCGCCGGGGCGTTTGTTCATGCTGACCTCAAGAGATGACGTTAAGCGATCAATTCGAAAATGATTCCCCCAATATTTTCATAGCGCTCAAATAGGGCGGCGGCAATTCTAATTAGGGAATAAGTCACGCTTATTCAGGGTATCCTACTGGCGGATTATTCAATCTTTATGGAAAGCCGGACTTTATGTAAAGCTTTAGCGATGAAAGTCTAGCTCAAATAGGACTTACGCCTCTGCCCCCTGAGTCTCCTAGTTCTGGGGGACTTTGAACTCCGGCTCCCCCAGAATTTAAGGTTGAGCTGTGTAATAAAGCAAGAATAAATTTTGAGGCAGTGATAGCGATGCGATCGCCCTCTAGGTGCCTAACCCATTGCCCAGAGACGGTTTGAGGCGATCGCCACAGGTCTAAATGTCCTACCGCCGGGTCGGCATAAAAGCCGTCTTGACCTGCTCCCAGCCCTGCTGAAGTCCAGTGGGTGAAAAAGTCGTGGCTGATGCGGTGGATGGGAAAGCCTCCGTATAGCGGCACCCCCCAGCCATCGATCGCAATTACTGCACCGACTCGTCCACCTGCGCGATGCCAAAGCCTTGCTGCACCGATCGCTCCCACCACCCCCGCACTAAAGGCAATAAAAAATAGCGGAGCTGCCTTTTGGGGTTCATTCAGCCGCTTTTCTTCCGACTCTTGAATAAACTCTAAAATATGCAGTGCAGAGTAGGCGGGCAATTGATGGGCAGGAAACACCAGAGCTTCGCAAAAGGTTTGTCCAAATCCTGCCAAAAACTGATTTGTGAGTTCTACTGAATGTATTCCAGGACAAATGATGACGCTCATGGGCAATTCTATTGTGTTCCAAAGCCATTAAATCTCTTGCAGATTAGGATTCCAGATTGGGGTGAATCTAAAACCCAAAATGCGCGGTGGGAGATTGCGACTCCCTTGGTACGGTTTTAAGGCTGTCTTCCTTGAGTTTCTCCGAGTATTGTCGTTATAGGGAAGTATTCGTGAGCCAGCGCTTGCGAAATCGGCGCAATTTAGATGGGTTTCTGTAGGTAAAGGCTGTGTATAAATGGTATTTGCCAACGCTGAGTGAAATTATTGCCTTGGGTGAGATCATCCCAGGGAATCATTCTGGGCTAGAAGGCGTAAGACTGGAAAATATTGATGCAGATAGTGTTGATGTAGACATTGATCCACGAGAGCAAGACTCTAGAGCCGCCCATCGAAATTTTCGATCGCCAGCCCAGCAACAGTTGCGAGCCGAACGAGAGTGGAGTGGTGCGATCGCCGCTCTAAAGCGTCTCCTACAGCAGACCTTGGAAGTCAATCCCTTAGCAGCAGAAATGCGATCGGCGGGTGCTAGAGCAGCGAAACCTACCCGACTGATTAGATCCATGAAACGAGCTAAATCTGCTCGATTAGCTCAGCCGAGCGCACCCTCTACGCAGGGAATTGTTCTGTCGGGGCCGTTTCCCATTTTGGATCAGCCCGAACTGCTGGCTAACTTTTCTGCCTGGACTTTTACCATTGGCACGCCCGGTGAAATGCCGCTTCAGCTTTTGCCCTCCCCCCACGGAACTGCCGTCACCAATGTGCCCATTCCAACCCTGCCCCTGCTCTCTAGCGATCCGCTAGCTGCTGAGCAGTTTTGTCTGGCGCTGACGGCGACCTTTGGCGTGGTGCTAGTGCTGGGAGAAACGCCCCAAGGCGAACCCGCCTTTCTATTTTCGTTTGATCCCAACGTTGTGCAACAGGCTTGGCGATCGCTCCAGGCTCGTCTAAGAATGGTGGCTCCCTATGCTCTCCCGGCTCTGGATAGCTTAGTAGAACAGTTCGTGCCTAAAGCACCAGACTTTCGCATTGTTTCGCAGTTCAGTCGCCTCATGCTAGACGCTTTGCCCCATCCCTCTGATTTAGAGGAGCGATCGCAGACCGTCAGCCAGTCTTTGCAAGGAGTAGCGCAGTCGATCGGGCAAGCAGCACTGCCCAACATCCCTGCTTTCTCTCAGGCAGTGCGCCAACCTGGAAAACCTCAGGGAGTACAGCCTGAAAAACGATCGCCCGCTGATTCAGGTTCTGATACAGAGCTATTGCAGGCGATCGCCCATGAGGTGCGCACACCCCTGACCACCATTCGAACACTGACTCGATTGCTCTTGCGCCGTAAAGACCTCAATCCAGATGTGCTCAAGCGGCTAGAGGTCATCGATCGAGAATGTACGGAGCAGATCGATCGGTTTAGTCTGATCTTTCGGGCTGTTGAGCTAGAGACGGATCAGGGCAAAAAATCTTTAGCATCCTTGGCTCCCATCTCGCTAGCCCAAGTGCTGCAACAGACAGTGCCCCGGTGGCAGCAGCAAGCACAGCAGCACAGCCACACGTTAGAAGTAGAGTGGCCCCAAAAGCTGCCGATGGTTGTTACCGATCCCACCATGCTGGATCAGGTGTTGACAGGATTGGTCGATCGCTTTACCCATAGTCTGCCCCCCGGTAGCCACATTCAAATGCAGGTGAGTCAGGCAGGGCATCAAATCAAGCTTCAGCTAGAATCTCATCCGCAGGTCAATACAGCCGAGATCCAGGGCAAAGCTAAGTTTGGCTTTAGTCCAGCGCTGAAGTCTTTGGGGCAATTGTTGATGTTTCAGCCTGAGACAGGCAATCTTAGCCTCAGCATGGCGGTAACAAAAAACCTGTTCCAGGCATTGGGCGGCAAGATGATTGTGAAGCAAAGCCCTCACCAAGGCGAGGTGCTGACTATTTTCTTGCCCATCCTAGATAAGCCTGTAGGCTAAAATCTGCAACGCCCCCAATTGCCCCACCTTAGCTATGTCCATTTACCACCTTGGCAGGTGCTACGTAGCGCCACGCGCTCAGATCTAATGAATTATTTTTTGAGAGCTTTGCTCTGCGCGGCTCTCAAAAAATAATTCGTCCTAACTCAATTACGTAACGCTATCCAAAAGGGTGAGGGATGAGGAAAGTTGCGTCTGCCCACGGGAGCTAATGGATACCGCACTCGGTTTTGCCTGTGCCCCGCCAGCGACCTGCCCGCTCATCTTCACCTTCGCCGATGGGAGTCGTGATGGGTTCATCGCCAATGCTGGGATAACCCTGATCGTGCAAAGGATTGTAGATCACCTTGTGTTCGGCGGCATATGCCCAAGAGTCTTTGCGAGTCCAGGCAGCAAGGGGATTGATTTTGAGGCGCTGCTGATTGTCTAGCTCAAAGACGGGCATATTAGCGCGGGTAACGGCTTGGTCACGGCGACGACCTGTAATCCAGGCGATCGTATTTAACTCATCTAGCCCGCGATGCAGCGGCTCAATTTTGGTGACATGGTGAAACTGCTGAATGTCAGTATCCCAGAGAGCCTCGCCGTAGCGAGCAGTGAACTCCTCACGGGTATTGACATCGGGCATTTTGTAAGTTTTGAGATTGAGGTGGTAGAGGTCTTTGGCTTTTGCCACTAGCTCTAACGTTTGTGGAAAGTGATACAGCGTGTCCAAAAAGATGACGGGCACGGGCTGAGGCGAGGGATGCTGACGGTAGAGAATGTCAGTAATCACTAAGTCATCAATGTTGAAGGCGCTGGTTTGCACCAGACCCGTGGGAATATTTTCGACGCTCCAGGCGAGAATTTCGCTGGGATGGGCAGTGTCAAACCGCTGATTCAGTTCGTCTAGGTCAAAGCTGCTAACACTAACACCTTGGGGTTCTACCGAGTAGCTCATCATGCGCGTATCGCCTAATCTAAATTTCTAATAGGTTAATACACCTAATTTTATCTCGAAAGGCGCATAAGCCGATGGGGAATTGTGGAGATAGGATCGTCTCTGAACCGATGCACCCGGCAGAATGGCACTGTCTTCTCAACGGTCTTTCAAGGCTTGCGGCTTGCCAGCGCCCATTGTTTGCCTGAACCTAGAGAAACGCCAGATTTTTTTGAAAAGCGTCATCGTTTCTTAACGATCGCCCTTTCCAGGTTTGCTCTATTTCCTTGGCATTTTCTGCTGATGTCTGTGCTGCCCAGCTCTTTCCTACCTATATTTTTGGTGAGTCAGTGGGCAATTGTTGCCAGTTCGGTCTGCTTCATTCCTAGAAGCTTCTTGCGGATAATGAAGGGTAAGACCGCAAACCATAATGAAGCTCCCAAGAAGACGATCGCCCAGGAGCGTCTGTCTGTATTGGCAGTTGAGGAATCTTTGAGGAACGCACTGATCAAGATCACAGCAGTGAAAAGGCTTCCAACAGTGTAGGTTGTCATAAAGTGGCTCATCGCAAATGTAAACGGTTGCTACCATTCATATTTACAGCCTGCTTTGTGAAGCTCCGGTAAATTTAACTTTTAGCTCAGCTTATTTTTGTAGGTCAGCCGCTCAACCAAGCTGTATGACAGAGGCATTAACTACAGAGGCATTGACTTTGCGCTGGATGCCGTTGAGTTGGTTTAGGAGCCTCAAATCTCGTTTTATAGCAACCGCCAAGGCGGTTGGGACGGGGACATTTTTGGTGGGGCGCTTTGCGCCCCACCAAAAATGTCCTAATCAAACTGGCCATAGCTATAACTCGCTTTAAGCTAAGACCGGACTGTTGTTTGATGAATTGGCAGTTCGATGACAAATTCTGCCCCTTGACCAGGCTCTGAGTAGCAAGCAAGCTTACCGTTGTGTTTCTCAGTAATAATTTGATAGCTGATAGACAATCCAAGTCCTGTCCCTTTTCCCACACTTTTTGTAGTAAAAAACGGGTCGAACAAACGCTGTTGCAGCGCCTCTGGAATGCCAACGCCATTATCAGCAATATGAATAACAATCCACTCTGAGATACTCAGCTCAGTCCAGATCCGAATGATCCCAGGCTTTGCCTTGCTTTCTGCCGTTGACCGCTGCTGATCATGCTCTTCTAAGGCATCGATCGCATTGGCAATTAAGTTCATAAATACCTGATTGAGTTGACCGGGGTAACATTCTACCAGTGGCAATGAATCATAGTCTTTTTCAATTTGAATGCCGGGATGGGTTGGAGAGGGCTTAAGCCGATGGGACAGAATCATCAGTGTGCTATCAATGCCTTCATGAATGTTCACCAGTTTGAACGCTGCTTCATCCAAACGAGAAAAGTTGCGGAGTGACAAAACAATTTCTTGAATGCGATCTGTGCCATTTTGCATCGAGCTTACTACTTTCTTCAAATCTTCGACTAGAAACTCAAGGTCGGCTTTTTGTAGTGCCTCTTCAATTTCTGGTACAGGTGGGCAGTGCTGCTGGTAGAGTTTGATCAGTTTCAGAAGTTCATTCGTGTATTCTTCGGCATGGGTGAGATTGCCATGAATGAAATTAATTGGGTTGTTAATTTCATGAGCTACCCCAGCAACTAACTGTCCTAAGCTCGCCAATTTCTCCGCCTGGACGATTTGAAGTTGGGTGTTTTGTAAATCTTGCAGTGCGATCGCCAGTTGATCTGCCTGAGTTTTGGTCTGAGCTAACAGATCGGATTGTTGCAACGCAATGCTGAGTTGATCAGCAACTTGCTTCACAAATTGCACTTCAATTTCTTCCCATTCACGCGGTTGAGTACATTGGTGGACACAGAGCAGTCCCCAAAGTTGATTACCTTTGACAATGGGAGCAACAAGCAGTGCTCGAATGCCGAACTGTTCCAGTGTCGCTCGATAACAGGCTTGAATTTCGGCTTGATCTAAATCTGTGAGCGTGTGAATGCGCCCTTTGATATATTCATCAACATAATTTTCACCAAAGCAGTGATCGTGAATTTTAGCGTTGAGCGCCGAGGGAAATCCAGCGACCACATCTTCTACAACAAACTCGCCATAATCAACGCCTAACTCTGGTTCAAAGCGATAGATGCCTACTCGATCGGCTTTGAGCGATCGGCGCACCCTAGTTGATATGTTGTTAAAAATGGTATCTAAGTCCAGCGAATCGCGGATTTTGGCAACCACCTCAAAGAGAATTTGGCGCTGCTCCGCCGCTTTTTGCAACTCCTCGGCTCGCTGGGTAGCAGACAAAAGCTCGGCGCTGTGAATGGCTACCCCAAGCTGTGCGCCAATTTGAGCTAAAAATTCGACATCGACCGTTGCCCAGGCGCGGGGAGCCGAGTGTTGATAGGCAGCGAGTAAGCCCCACAGCCGCCGTCCCACAAAAATGGGGGCGATCGCGTAGGCGCAAATCTGATACTCTTCCAGAATTGCCATGTGACACCGAGAATGCCCGCTTTGGGAAACATCTGCGACCGCGAACGTTTCGTTCCGGCGATAGCGTCCGCCCTGAGTTTCCTGAAGATGAGTATCTTCCCAGACTAAATCTTTGCCAAAGGGGGCAATATGCTTCCACCCCGGCACCACCGTACCAAACTGCGCAACAAACTCACCGCTCCAGTCTTCGTTAAATTGATAGACCGCAACTCGTTCCACTTCTAGCAGGTGGCGGGCTTCCTGACAGGTCGTTTGCAAAATTAAATTTACATCTAAAGAGGAACGAATGCGGCTGACGATTTCTGTGAGTGCTCGTTGGCGGGCGATCGAATTATTTAAGGCTTGAGTTCGCTGTTTCGATTCATCGAGTAGGGCGGTTTGCTGCACTGCAACCCCCAGTTGAGTGGCGGCTTGCGCCATGAATTGCACTTCGATCGCTTCCCACTGACGCGGTGCAGAATGCTGATACGCACCCAGCAATCCCCACAATTTCCGTCCCACAAAAATCGGAACCAAGGCATAGGATCGAATCTTAAATTGCCTGAGAATATCGAGGTGGCATTGAGAATGTCCGGCTTGTTCTACATCAGCTACCGCAAAACTTTCATTGCGGCGATAGCGCCCCCCCTGAGTTTCTTGAAGGTGTGTGTCTTCCCACACGAGTTTTTTGCCAAACGGTGCGGTTTGTTCCCACTGATCGTCAGCCGCCCCAAAATGGCTAATAAACTCACCGCTCCAATCCAGGTTGAACTGATACACGGCGACACGCTCCACGTTCAATAGCTGCCGCAGTTCTCGACAAGTTGTGTGAAAGATTGATGACATATCCAGTTCGGAACGGATCTTCGTCACTACTTCTGCCAGTGCCTGCTGCCGCGCTAAAGATTCCTTCAGGGCAAGGGATTGGGTTTGTAGCTGCCTAAATAATTCCGAGTGCTGCATTGCTACACCCAGATGGCTAGCAACTTGAGCCAGAAACTCAACTTCTGTTGCTTCCCATTGACGCGGTGCAGAATGCTGGTAGGCAGCCAGAAGCCCCCAAAGTTTCAGTCCATTGAAGATGGGAGCGATCGCATACGCCCGAATTTTAAATTGCTCCAGGATATCGATGTGACACCGAGAATGTCCGGCTTCATAGATGTCCGCCACGGCAAATGTTTCATTCGCACGGTAGCGACCGCCTTTGGTTTCTTGCAGATAGGTGTCTTCCCACACCAGTTTTCTGCCAAACGGCGCAATCTGATCCCAATTGTGTTGAGCAAAGCCAAAACTGCTGACAAATTCTCCGCTGTAATCTGTATGGAAGCGATACACGGCAACGCGCTCCACATGCAGCAGTTGGCAGGTTTCTTGAGTGGTGGTAGCGAAGAGGCTGTCGAGATCGAGGGAGGCGCGAATTTTGCCAATCACATTGGCAAGGGCGGCATGTTGCTCTCGCGTTCGCTGAATCGTCTCACGTTCTCGCTTGATTTCTCCTCTCAAGCTGTCTACATCAGGCTGCCCTAAAGCTTGGTTGAGGCGCTTTCCCAGCCAACGAGCGATCGCTTTAGATTTCATAAAGATTCTCAATTTGGTGTACGAGACCGTACAACGCAGGCAATAATTTTAATAGTTCCCAAACTTTGAGCAAAGCTAAGGTTTGGCTACCAGGATAAACAGGTTGTGTGGATGAGTAAATTTAGCAAACCATCCACTAGGCGATCGCGCTCCAATAGGGAATCTTCTGCACCATTACAAAGCGAATCAGCTTTCCTACAAGGGTTTGGGCTGCGACTTCAGGATCGGTAAGCTGAGCATGGGCTACAAAATATAGCAACTGCCAAGGCGGTTAGGATGGGGACATTTAGGGTGGGGCGGGAAGCGCTCCACACCAAATGTCCTAAGCTGAGCGGATGAATAAATGGAGCAATAGTAAAATCAGGCTCATCGACTTTGCTCATGCCACTGGCGCGATCGCTCCCTGATCTCTGCCAATTCCCAGTCCGGCATTTTGTCCAGGTTTTTGAGGATGAAGCTCATGCGACCTTGAGATTGCAGGCTAGAACGGTGGCGATCGAGAAAATCCCAGTAGAAAAAGTTGAAGGGGCAGGCTTTTTCACCCGTGCGATCGGTGGGCTTGTAGCAGCAGCCTTTGCAGTAATCGCTCATCTTATTAATGTAGTTAGCAGAGGCGGCGTAGGGTTTGGAGGCAAGAATGCCGCCATCGGCAAACTGACCCATGCCAATGACGTTGGTTTGCATCACCCAGTCGTAGGCATCAATGAATGCCGCATGAAACCAATTCTCGACTTCTTGGGGCGACAGTCCGGCGATCAGCGCAAAGTTGCTCAAAATCATCAGCCGCTGAATGTGGTGAGCATAGGCTATTTTTTCTGTCTGTTTTAAGGTCTGGTGTAGACAGTTCATGTCGGTGTCAGCATTCCAGAAAAACTCTGGCAAAGGCTGCGTGTGGTTGAAATGGTTGCGCTGCGGATAGTCTTCATCGACATAGTGATAGAGACCATGCATATATTCTCGCCAGCCCAAGACCTGCCGAATGAAGCCCTCGACGCTGCTGAGATCGAGCTGTTGCTGATGATAAGCCGCCTCAGCTGCCCGAATCACCTCCAGCGGATGCAGCAAGCCTAAGTTTAGATAGGGCGACAGCATGGCGTGCCACAGGGTTTCTTCGCCCGTTACCATCGCGTCTTGGTAGGGGCCAAACGCGGGGAGCCGCGTCTCAACGAAGTGTTGCAAAACCTGTAGAGCCTGCGATCGCCCTACTCCCCACCGAAACGGCTCCACCTCTCCATAGTCTGAGAAATCGCCTGACTTGACGAAATCAATCACCTCTTGCGTGATCGCATCTGGCTCAAACCACAGCGGCTCTGGCGTGTTGAGCTTGCCTTTTGGGGGCTTGCGGTTATCTTTATCAAAATTCCAGGTGCCGCCCACAGGATGCTTGCCCTCCATCAAAACCTGATCTCGCTGCCGCCCTTCTCGATAGAAATATTCCATTACCAGGCTCTTGCGACCCTTTGCCCAAGTTTGAAATTCCTCAGCCGTCCAGAGAAACTGGTTGTTCGGCACCAAGGTGATTTTGCAGGGCAAATTGAGCGATCGAATCAGCTGGGCAAACGGGCGATCGCTGGGCTGCATTACTCGTAGCTCTGTAATGCCCTGGGTTTTAATCCAGTCTTGTAGCGCCGAGTCAAAATCGGGGGCGATCGCATACTCTACTGTCCAGCCTGACTGCCGCAGTTCTTCAGCAAAATGCCGCATTGCCGACCAGACCAGCACTATTTTTTGCCGATGATAGGAGCGCGCCTGAACGTGCTGCATGGACTCGATCAGAATCACAGGCGCGTTCTGAGCAGTGACGCTTCTAAGAGCCGCCTGGTTAGCCGAAAGCTGATCGCCTAGTATCCAAACACCGATCGTCATAGGTAGGGCGCTATGTAATTAAGTGAGGACAAGCAATTTTTGGTTGCCTGAATCAGGCATGGAGCACCCATCGATTCTAAAGGCATTTGGCTTGCTCCAATATTTTCGACATTAATTCCAGTCCTGTTAAAACTTTGTTAAAGTTGGTCTGGATGTTAATTTTTTTATCCTTCCCATGATCGCTCTCAACTCTCAAGGAGAATTTTGATGCTGCGGCTAGAACACATCAGCAAAATTTATCCAACGGGCGAAGTGCTTAAGGACGTGAGCTGGGAAGTTAAACCTGGCGATCGCATTGGCTTAGTCGGCGTGAACGGAGCCGGGAAATCCACGCAGCTCAAGATTATTGCGGGTGAAATGGAGCCAACCTCTGGCGAAATTATCCGACCCAACAGTCTGCATATTGCTTTCCTCAATCAAGAGTTTGATGTCGATCTAGAGCGCACGGTTCGAGACGAGTTTTGGCGCGCTTTTGAAGAAGCCAATCAGGTGCATCATGCGCTGGAAGCCGTGCAGCATGAGATGCAGACCGCTTCTATGGAAGAGCTGGATAGCCTGATCCATAAGCTCGATCGCTTTCAGCGGCAGTATGAGGCGCTGGACGGCTATGGCTTAGAGTCGCGGATTGAGAAGATTTTGCCCGAAATGGGATTTGAGGCGGATGCTGGCGATCGCCTGGTTAGCTCCTTTAGCGGCGGCTGGCAAATGCGAATGGGTTTAGGAAAAATCCTGCTGCAATCGCCCGATCTGCTGCTGCTGGACGAGCCGACCAACCATTTGGATTTGGAAACAATCGAATGGCTGGAGAACTATCTGCGGGGCATCGATACGCCGATGGTGATTGTCTCCCATGACCGGGAGTTCCTTGATCGCCTCTGTACGCAAATCGTGGAAACCGAGCGGGGAGTTTCTTCCACTTATCTGGGCAACTATACCGCCTATCTGGAGCAAAAAGCCGAGGCGCAAATGGCGCAACTTAGCGCTTTTGAGCGGCAGCAAAAAGAAATCGAGAAGCAGCAAACCTTTGTCGATCGCTTCCGAGCCAGCGCCACCCGTAGCACTCAGGCAAAAAGCCGTGAGAAGCAGCTCGACAAAATTGAGCGCATTGAGGCTCCTACCGGCAGCGTTCGGACGCTGCATTTCCGCTTTCCGCCTGCACCTCGTAGCGGACGCGACGTGGTAATCATCAAAGATTTGACCCACTTCTACGGTGAAAAGCTGCTGTTCTTAGGCGCAGACTTGCTGATCGAACGGGGCGATCGCATTGCCTTCCTGGGGCCTAACGGTTCAGGCAAATCCACGTTGCTGAAGCTCATGATGGGAGTCGAAAAGCCTGCTGAGGGCAGCATTACTTTGGGCGATCACAACGTCATTCCTGGATACTTTGAGCAGAATCAGGCGGAAGCGCTCGATTTGAATAAGACTGTGATGGAGACGATTCACGACGAAGTTCCTGACTGGAAGAATGAGGAAGTTCGTACGTTACTAGGGCGATTTTTGTTTAGCTCTGATACCGTTCGCAAAAAAGTATCTTCCCTTAGCGGAGGTGAAAAGGCGCGACTGGCTCTGGCAAAAATGCTGCTAGCTCCCGTGAATCTGATGATTCTAGATGAGCCGACCAATCACCTGGATATTCCGGCGAAAGAAATGCTGGAGGAAGCGCTAACTAACTTTGACGGTACGGCAATTTTGGTGTCGCACGATCGCTACTTTATTTCTCAGGTCGCTAATAAGATCGTAGAGATTCGAGATGGCGAACTGCGGCTCTACCGAGGCGACTACGATTATTACCTGGAAAAAATTGCCGAGGAGAAAGAGCGGGCAAAGCTGGAACTAATCGAAGCAGAAAAAGCTGAGAAAGTGACTGCTAAAAGAGATAAGCAGAAAGAAAAGCAAAAGCAGAAAACAAAGGCAAAGGTCGAATAAATTAACGCTGGGTTGAACGCTTGGCTAACTGCGCCAAAGAGTTTTCGTCTAGCCAGCTATCTACCTCTAGTTCCTGTCTATATCTGATACCCATTTAAGACTCAAATAGGGCAGATGATTTTCGGAAGCCGCGCGGAGCGCGGCTTCCGAAAATCATCTGCCCCCTCATCAATCTAAAAGGGTATGAATACTTCCTGTTTGAATAGTAGGGTGTTGAAAAACTGAATGGTATCATTGCTGAGAAATTGATAAATTAAGGGGCTGTTCACATGGCACAGACTTTAATCTCCCCAGTGGTGCTAGTGATTTTGGATGGTTGGGGCTATCGAGATAGTCAAGATGGCAATGCGATCGCCAACGCTAGCCTCCCGGTGATGAATAGCCTCTGGGCTGCCTATCCTCACACGCTTATTCAAGCTTCTGGCAAAAGCGTAGGGCTACCTGACGGTCAGATGGGGAACTCTGAGGTAGGGCATCTCAATATCGGGTCAGGGCGCATCGTGCCTCAAGAGCTAGTTCGAATCAGCGATGCGGTCGAAGACGGTACCATTTTGAGCAACTCCGCGCTGCTCCAGGTTTGTGAGGCAGTGCGCCAGCACAAGGGCAAGCTGCATCTGGTCGGGCTATGCTCTGAGGGCGGCGTCCACTCCCACCTCTCCCATCTTTCGGGCTTGCTAGAGCTGGCGAAAGAGCAGGGGATTCCAGAGGTTTGCATCCACGCCATTACCGACGGACGAGATACTCGCCCTAAGGACGGCATCAAAGAAATTGGGCTAGTCGAGCAGTACATCGAAAAGTTTGGCGTGGGTCGAATTGTGACGCTGAGCGGTCGCTATTACGCCATGGATCGAGACAACCGCTGGGAGCGAGAACAGCCAGTCTATGAGCTGATGACGACTAATGGTACGGGAGATGGGCGATCGGCTACAGAAGTTTTGCAGGCTTCCTACGATGCTGACATCAATGATGAGTTTGTGCTGCCGACTCGAATCGCGCCGGGAGCCGTGGAGTCAGGAGATGGGGTCATCTTCTTCAACTTTCGTCCCGATCGCGCCCGTCAGCTAACCCAAGCCTTCGTCGATCCCAGCTTTGATAGCTTCGATCGCACCCTGATTGCGCCTCTAGCTTTTGCCACCTTCACTCAGTACGATCCGCACTTCCCGGTTTTGGTGGCTTTTCCGCCCAACAATCTGGACAACATTTTAGGCGAAGTCGTGGCTGCCCACGGGCTGAAGCAGCTCCGCACGGCTGAAACCGAGAAATACGCTCACGTCACCTATTTCTTTAACGGTGGACGCGAAGATCCTTTTGAGGGCGAAGATCGAGAGATGGTGCCTAGCCCTATGGTTGCCACCTACGATCGCGCTCCAGCAATGTCGGCGGTTAAAGTGACAGATGGTGTCGTAAAGGCGATCGAGAAGGGTATCTATTCTCTAGTCGTGATCAACTATGCTAACCCTGACATGGTGGGGCATACGGGCAAGCTAGATGCCGCAGTTCAGGCGGTTCAGGCGGTAGATACCTGTCTGGGTCGGCTGCTGGCAAGCGTCAGCAAAATGGGCGGCACGACCATCATCATTGCTGATCATGGCAATGCGGAAGTGATGTGGGATGAGCAGGGCAACCCCTGGACAGCGCACACCACCAACCCGGTGCCGTTTATCTTAGTGGAAGGCGAGAAACGCAGAATTCCCGGACATGGCACTGAGGTGGCACTACGTCAGGACGGTCGCCTATCAGACATTGCCCCCACGATTCTGGAGATTTTGGGCTTACCACAGCCGCCAGAAATGACCGGGCGATCGATGATTCTCTCGGCAGACATTGAGACTAAGGCAAACCGCACACCCATTCGAGTCTCTCTATAAGCTTGAGTCACCCTGTAGAATAGACAGAAGATATTAGAGATCGAGTCACTATGACATTATTGAATGCTGTCCATGTTCTTTGGGGATTTTCTGCGGTTGGCTTGATCATCATGGTGCTACTGCATAGCCCCAAGGGAGATGGTCTGGGAGGTCTGGGTGGACAGGCGCAGCTCTTTACCAGCACCAAAAGCGCGGAATTAACCCTTAACCGAGTTGCCTGGACTTTGACAATTCTATTCATGGGATTGACAGTTGTTTTGAGTGCTGGCTGGCTAGAAACGCCGCCTGTGCCACCTGCCTAGCGATTTGCCATCGTTGAAGCAGAACAGCATGAAGCGAAAGGGAAGGCGAAGGATGCAGCATCCTTCGCTCATTTTCATGGGATTTCTCATAGCTTGTGGAATCTGGTTAGGAAGTTATCTAGCGACGATCGCCCCTGCACTCTCTCAGGTTGCTCCGCCTGCTGCTACCTCAGATTCCTTGCCAGAAATCTTGCCGCCTTTGCAAGCACACCCCTTACCGCCAACCCTGGCTCAGTGGCAACCAGACAGTCTAGAGGACTACTTCACAGCAGTGCAGCCTACGGACTTTGGATACTTAGTGTGGTCAAATTTTCCGGTGAAAGTCTATGTTGAGCCTGTTCCTCAAGCAGCGACTGGGTATGAACGCGATCGCGCTCAGGCTTGGGTAACAGCAGTAACAAAAGCCGTTCAGGACTGGAACATTTACCTGCCGCTGGAAATAGTTTCCTCTTCAGACGCAGATATTCAAGTTCAGCGCCGTGCGCCGCCTCTACGGTCTGTTCATGCAGCAAATGTATTGCCCCGCGTCCGATCGGCAGAGACTCGGTATCAGGTGTTTGTTGATCGATCTAGAGATTCTAGCCCCAGAGATTCTAGCAATTCGGAGAACGCCTCAGCCCTACTGTCCCATCGGTTTACGGTGTATCTGAGCGCTAACCAAACGGCTGCTTACACGGAAGCTACAGCTCGTCATGAGTTGGGTCATGCGCTGGGCATTTGGGGGCATAGCCCAGTGCAGACGGACGTTCTATATTTTTCTCAAGTTCGCAATTCGCCGCCAATCTCTCATCGAGATATCAACACTTTGAAACAAATTTATCAGCAGCCAACTCGCTTGGGATGGAGTATTGAATAGCGAATCTACGCAATGTGCAGCTTTCCTGAAACACCGTAAAGACAGCCCTTGCCCTCTCCCAGCAGGAGAGGAGATCGGAAATGTCTGAAAGCTCTTCTCCTTCAGGATAAAGGGTTAGGATGAGGGTCAATGAGCTGCACATCGCGTGAATAAATAGCAAATTTCAAATTTATAGATTTGCTCTCCTGAAGCCTATTCATTCAATCTCAGTGCATCCATATCTCCTATAAATCCGTACTACCTGATGAACATTCACCGTTTACACCGGATGACCTTATGAAAAAGACTCATCGAACTCTATCGAATTTTCTCTTGGGTACAATCACCTGCTTGCTGATGGTTGTCGTTGCCTCAATGTCATCCTTCAGCGCTGCGACCGTCCCAACCCAGTCTGTGTCGGTAGCTACTGAGGCATTGCAGTCAACCCCACAGGTTCGCCTAGTCAATCAACAGCTGGTAGACAATCTGCGTGAGGCTAACTCTGCGGCTATCGCTCAGGGTCTGCCCAGTAGCTCCATCACACGCTACGTTGCCGTAATGACCAAAAACGGTGTCGTGGTACCCGCTACGCCATCCACCAGTGCCTTTGGGGCTTCTGGCGCTGTCCTTGTAGGCAATCGGCTGATTGTTCGAGGAGACTTTAGCAACCTGTCCAGCGCCCTGCGTGACTATGCCACCGATCCGTTAAATCCGCCTAACCCAAACATCACTTCTGGCATTCATATCCATCAGGGTGAACCGACTGCGAATGGCCCATTCCAGTACGCTTTAGAAGTGAGTCCTAATGCCGATGAGCTGAGCGGTCGGTTTTCTGGAGAATACACTTTAACCAGTGAGCAGGTGCAGGCGCTCTCCAGCGGAACATTGTATGTTGACCTTCACACGAAGAAAAATCGTGCAGGTGAGCTGAGAGGGATTTTTCAACCCTACTAAGTTTTCCATACTCTCATTGCTAGCATTCTCGCCAGCCTAAATTGCTCCCAACCTCTAAATTTTGGAAGAATCCTAGACTCAAAGCTTCAGCCGATCGCAAAGTCTTCCTATTTTTCCTAGAAGCTGGATTCCAAAGGCGCTCCGCGCCTTTGGAATCCAGCTTCTAGGGTTTTGTGGCGCGCGCCACAAAATTCCAGTTCGCGATCGGACTGAGCCTTGAAGAATGTGGGGCAAGAGGGCTTGGTGTTTGCTGAGATATGTACTTTGATTCAGTAGCGCCAGATGTGCAGCAAAATCTCTCTCTGGTTAGACGAAGGAGCGATCGCTCTCCAACTACTCTCAAAGTATGCCTATCAAAAAGGCAAACTATGCCTGTCAAAAAGGCAAAAATGAGTTTTAAGGAGACCTATCTGTGAAAGCCACGATTTCTAATCTAATTTCTAAAGTTTCGTCCTTTTTTAGCCGATTTCAACTGAGACAAATCTCTGTAATGGCTCTAGCAGGGCTTTTGCTGCTCACCACAGTTGCCTGTAATCCCAGCTCGCCGACTTCAGTTGGCACAGGCTCTTATAATGAGCGCGTTGCTCAGCCCACTAACGATAAGACTTACCAGCCTTCAGACGGCTTAAATAGCTCTAACGAATACGACGACACGCAAGACTCTAAAACGCTGAAAGCCAAAACCCGTGCAGTAGTCGATCGCGCTAAGCGAAATGTTAATCAGGTGCAAACTCCTGGCGAACTTGCAGATGAAGTGAAGTCAGGTGTGCCCAACCCCGCTAAAGATGCTGGCAAGGTAATCAATCAGGCAAAAGATCAGGCAACCCGCGATGCCAAGGCAGGATTTAATAATCTGCAAAACAATTTAGACAAAGCGGGCGATCGCCTTCAGGATGCCGCTCAGGGCGCTAAGCAAAACGTTGGGCAAACCGGAAAAGAGGCGGTTCGCTCAGTTAAGCGCAACGCAGAAGATGCCGCAGATTTCGCCAAAGACAAGACAAATGATGCAGTAGATGCAGCTCAGCGAGCAGCTGACCGGGTGTAGTAAATAAGATAAGAGTGGGTGATAGTTTCACCCACTTCTTAGAACAGACCTAAAGCCAGTTCCCTAGCAGCACATAGGGCGACCAGAACCGAGGATCTCGATACTGCGGATTGGCGAGGAGCGATCGCTGCGCCCTTCTCAGAGCCTCGGCTTTGGAAACAGAATTTTTACCTAACTCCTTATAAAACTGCCCCATCAGAGCAGCTCCCGAATCATCGTCTACATTCCAGAGTGAGGCGATCGTGCTGCGTGCCCCGGCTCGGACGGCGACTCCGGCTAAACCTAGGGTGGCTCTGCGATCGCCCACGGCAGTCCGGCAAGCGCTTAGCACCAACAGCTCAATTGGGTTGGGATTAGAAGTATCTCTAGCCTGAAGTAAACTGCCCAATTCAGTGACGTTGATCGGGTCATCCCACGCCAGAATGAAGGTGTCTTTGATATTAGAGCTAAACTGCCCGTGGGTGGCGATGTGGACGATCGAGAAATCGGCAGAATCGAGCTGCTTACGAAAGTTGTCTGTTGTAAAACTTTGGTTGAGCAGCACTTGACTATTGGGCACGTCTGACTGGATACCTTTGATCTCATCCTGGACAAAGCCCAGAGCCGGAAAGTTTTCGCGGGCTTCGCTCAATCCGGCAACTAGCGCCTTGAGTTTGCGGCTGTCCAGAGGTTTAGGATCAGGGAGCTGCAATCCGGGGGCGATCGCCACGCTGTAATTTTCGATCAGGTAATACTGTCCGTCGTAGAGTGCCGCCATAGGAATGCTGCGGAGAGAGCCATCTAGAACGAACACCAAGGTTTCAATTTTTTCACTCGCCAAAACCGCCTCTTCCGGACGAATCAGCCAGCCGTAAATCTTTTGAGATAGCGATTGGAGCGTTTCCGAAGTCAGGGGTTTTTTGAGTTCAACAAGCAGTGAATCGGCTGTGGTTTCGACTTCTGCCTGAGTGACTGGCACCGTGTGGTAGCGTAGAGCCTGCTGCGGCAGTTTTAGAATGACCTCTAGGCGATCGGGCAATACGATCGTGTAGAAAATTGCCGCCGAGAGGTTCGTCTGGTCAATGACGCGATCGAGCTGAAAGGCGGTGTCCAGACAAGCTTCCCGGAAAAAGTTGTCCAGCTCGGCAATTTGCAAACCCTCAATGACGTCCCGTGCCTGCACCAGCTTTTCGGCGCTGCTTTGGGAAATATCCTGATCTGTGAGCAGTAAGTCCACTAGCTCTCGGTAGACAGGTTCGACGCTCTCCCGAAAGGAAAACTGCACGTCGCGATTGACGGCAACCAGATCTTTGCGCAACGTCTTCAGGGTCGTGACTGCCTCGCTATACGCCAAAATTGCGCCCTTGCGATCGCCCTGTGCCTTAAGCAATCGCCCTAGCTGCCACTGCCAACGGTAGGCAATATCGGCGGCGTTATTGGATAGCGTTAAAGCCTGCTGAGTCAGCGATTGTGCCTGCTGCCACTGCTGCGTTTTTTCATACAGTCCGCCCAAGGTGCCCAAGGCGTAAGATTGGGCGCGTGTGTCTTTGAGCTGGGCAGCCTGCTGATTAGCGATCGCCAAGAGCTGAGCAGCATTCTGCATTTCAGACTGAGCAACCGATCGAGAGCCAGAAACCAAACCCCGATCTTGACTCAATCTAGTGATGCCCTGCGCTAAATCGATGCGGCTATAAATGCTGCTGCGGCTAGGGGGAACTCCCTCTAACTGAGCTTGAATTTGAGGATAGAGCACCTGAGCTTGCTCATAGCGCCGGGTTTCGATTAACAGATTGAGCTGATTGAGCTGCGCCTGAATCTGAGTCTCGCCTACCGCCGCCTGTTGATAGAAGTCGATCGCCTGCTGAGTTTGCTGATAAAAAGCGTTGGCAAACGATCGCTGTTGCTGTTGTCTCCGAGCTTCGGCAGAATTAATTGACGCTTGAGAGGCAGCCTGAAGGAGGGCATTGGCATCCGCTACGGTCATGTTCTTGAGCGTCAGTTGAGCGATCGCCTCGGCGCGGGTGAGGTTGCCCAAGCTGAGCTGAGTTGCAGCGATCGCCCCAGGTTCCTGAAGCTGTTGGGCAATCTGTAGGCTCTGCTGAAGCGATTCCTGCGACTGCTCCAGGCTACCCGCCACCAGCAAGGCATCGCCCAAGCTGCGGAGTGCAGCGGCTTTCATCAGCGAGTCTGGCTGATTTTGCAGCGCTTGACTAACCTCGGTTAGCGTGGCGATCGCCCGTCGGTAAAGTCCTAAAGCCTGTAGTGCCTGCGCTTGATTGATGCGGCTTTGCAGTTCGCCGCTGATGCTATCAACCTGCCCATAGGCTGTGGTTGCCTGTTGCCAAGTGGCAAGTGCCTGTTCAGATTGTCCGGTGGCAAGCTGGAGCTGTCCCTGAATATTGAGAGCCTGCGCGAGGGCAAGCTGTCGATCGGGGCTAGCGGCAAGGCTTTCTAGCAGCGTCAGGCTTTGGGCGATCGCCTGAGTTGCCTCATCCCATAGCCCAAGCTGTTGATAGCAGAGCGAAAGATTGCTGAGTGCCGTCACCCGTCGCAGAGGATTTTGAGCCGCAGGTTCTCCCGTCTCCTGCAAGACTGTCTGCAAAAGTAAGATTGCCTGCTGGAATTGTCCGTCGTCATAGAGAATTCTGGCGCCATCGAGTGGATCTTGGGCTGTGATGGAGTCCTGAAGCGCAGAGTCCTGAAGTGCAGAGTCCTGAAGCGTAGAGTCCTTTACCTGACCCGATGCCTCCACCCTGATACCACCCACTAGCCCACAAATGCACAAAGCCGTTAGAAACGCCAAGATAAAGCGATCGCGCCCTCTCACTCTTTTCAACTTCCGCTCCTGCTGCATCGGATACTCCCAAATTTGATCCCTAAAATTCTTCTAAAAGGGCGTGATCACGATCGAAAAATAGACGCCGCTCTCTTGCCAGGTTCGCTCTCGGCGATCGACTGCCACCAGCGGAATTCCCCAATCTAGACGAGCGGTGAGGTAGTCACTTTGTCGCCACAGCAGACCCAACCCTGCCCCCACCAGCGTACTGGGATTGGGATCAGGCGAATCGCTGTTCCAGCCTGTACCAACATCGAGAAAGGGCACAATTTGCAGCACGCCCTGCACTTGAGGCACGCGCAGCACCGGAATCCGAACTTCGGTTGAAAACAGCACGCCGTTATCACTCAACAAGAAATCCTGGCGATAGCCTCGGAGGGTGTCCTGTCCGCCTAGGCTAAACTGCTCTAGAGGCACCAGAGATGTGGCAATTTGAGCATCGGCTCTCACGAGCAGCAGCGTATCGGGTGCCAGCAGACGCACCCACTGCCCCTGTCCTCGCCATGCAAAAAAGCGGCTGTCTGGAGCACTATCACTGACCGTAGAATCCAGCAAATCTAGCCCTAGGCTAAATTGCGATCGCCCTGCCAAGACATAGCTACTGCTCCGCTTTGTCCATTCCTGAAAAAATCTTAGGGCAGAAATTCGCGTCCGTCCCTCTTCATCGGCTCCCTGCGATGGAAAAGGTAGCTCCGAATCATCACCAGGTGAAAATTCAGCTTTACTTTCCTGACGAGATGCCGTTAGCCCCAGAGCTAATTCTTCAGTAGAAGTTTGATAAAGCGGCTGTCGCAGCGTAATTTCGTAGTAGCGAGAGTTGGCAATAATATCCAATGGGGTGAATGGCGGTTCAATCACACGGCTGTTTGTAGCGCCAGACGAAAACTGTAGCGTACCGTTGCGGGGATTGAGGGGTAGCGTGTAGCTGCCGTTGAATTGGTTACTGCCGTCAGTATTGCTGTAGCCAACGCTTAAGCTATCCCCCAAGCCCAGCAGGTTTGCCTCCGTGAGCTGCACACCCCGCCGAAAGCTGCCCACACTCGGCGATCGCCCGTTATTCAGCGATATGTCTCCACTAAAAGTGTCTGCCTCTTGTACCTGAACTTGTAGCAAGCTGGTTCCAGGGCGCGTGCCTGCCTGCAAGTCTGCGGCGATCGTCTGCACTAGCGGATTAAGCTGTAGCAGACGCAGCCCTTCCAAGAGGCGGTTGGTGTTGAGAGGCGTAGAGGCAGCGATCGCCAGTCGGCTCCGAATATAGTCGGGACGTAGCCTTCGAGTGCCGCTAACGTTAATATCCTCAAGGCTGCCTTCAACCACCTGAATGGTGATCACCCCACCTTCCATCGTTTGGGGCGGAATAAATGCCCCTGAAGTGACGTAGCCCTGATCTACATAGAGCTGCGTGATCACCGATCGCACTTGCAGCAGTTCCGCAAACGAGAGATTGCGTCCTTCAAAGGGAGCCGTGGCTTGTGCCAGCTCTTCAGCTGAAAAAACGGTGCTTCCCTCCACCCGAAAGCGCTTGATCAAGACAGTATTGGGCACCTCTCCCGGCACTGCTTCAGGCACCTCTGCGGGAGCTGGAGTTTGCGGGGGCAATAAATCTTCGGGAGGCGGCAGCGGCGGTAAAACCTGATCAGGCAAAGGGGGGATGGGTGCAGGTTCGTTTAATCGGGCAGGATTAGTGGTGGGAGGAAATTCAGGCGGATCAATAGGGAAAACTTGGCTAATTTCGCTAGGTTTACCTAACTTGAGCTGAGCCACGTCATCCAAAAAAACGTCAGCTAGAGAAGCGCCGCCAGGAGAAATATCACTGGGAGAAACATCACTGGGAAAAACAGTAGCAATCGGAGTTGCCGCCAAAATGGGGAGCGGCGATGCGATCAAGCTTGCTAGACTCACCAAAATAGAAGGATATAAAACTGCGAATCTAGAGGCGCTCATCGATAAATTGGGTTAGCACAGGTTATGAATGCAGATCATGATGCATCTCTCAATTTTATGGAGAAACACAATTTTTTTAGATAAGTTTTGCGCACTGCTGCTTGGTACGAATGCTCCGCAAGTGTTTCTTAACGGTGTCAAAACAGATGTATAGCTCTTGAGCGATTTTCTTATAGCTGTGCCCAGTGCGATAGAGTAACCAGACTTCTGCTTCGCGGGGAGAAAGCCGGAACTGATCCACTTCTACGATCGCCCGCTGCAAATTGGTCTGATGCCGATCTTCAAGAATCACCATCAGGTAAGGGCGATCGGTTGCCTCCACCCCAAACCAGCGCACCCGCACCCGCAGCACTGAACCTTCAAGATCAATTTCTGATTCAACAATCACAGGCTGGCGTGGAAAAGCTTGCTGACTCTGGATCAACTCCTGGCAAATTTCCCAAATTTTCTGGGGCACCGCACTTCGGGGGGTCTGACTCCGGCTGGAAGAGTAAGGGGAGGGCTGAAGCGCCTGGGCTTTGATCAATCGTCCGCAAATGTGACGGGCAGATTCATTGGCTTCAACCCATTGTCCCTGCTCAGTCAAGATCAGGATGCCATCGACCCAACTTTCAATAACCGTTCGGAGGAGGGCATGAGCTGGATGGGCGATCGCTTCCAGACCTCTATTTGCCTGAAACCCATGGAGCTGCTGAGGGGCGATCGGGTCAGTGGCGAACTCAGTACAGTAAGTCATGATTTATTCCTCAAGTGATCGCCGCCATAGGGCATTTGGGGGCGTAATAACTTGTCGGAACGCCGCTCAAAAAATATGCAGGCACCTGTGATGTTTTCATCATATTTGTGAGCATCGTTTGAGCTGTTAACGGCTGCTAGATCCCCGAACGGCTCGGATCAAGACTGCTGCTGCCAAAATTAGCGAAACGATTTCATGGGCATAGATGCAGGAGGGAAGGCTTGAGTTAGAAGGCAGACAAAACTGACTGGAGGGCTGACTAGATGCCATAGCTTCTGCGCTTGAGCCGATCGATCGAATTGAAGCTTGTGGAACCCGGATCTCGTTTAACATCTTTTGACCTCCTGACAGGGCTGAGATTAGACCGCTGAGATTGAACGGTTGATCTTAGTGTCGAGATTTCTGCCCTCAGACTCCAGGGAAAAGGCGGATGTTTACAGCGAAGATAAGCTGAATAAGATAGATTGCCAAACGGTTGATATGGAAAGCGCTGTGGCGATCGCATATCCGACTCCCAACCACACTCCAGCTATCTAAAATCAGGAAAAACCTGTTATTCTCCCTAACATCGGTCAAGCGGACTCAACCCGGAGTTAGAGGCTTAGTATGGCTGAGAAGAAAGCGAAACGAGAGCGGGGTCGAATTCTGACGGAGGCGGGCTGGAATAGGCTGGATGTCGCCCTGCAAGCCTGGGAAATTTTGCCGGGGAATAAGCGAACGCAGGAGCGGATTGCCCTAGAAGCAAAGATGGACGACGGAACGATCGCCAAGATTTTGGGGCGCAGAGAGAAGGCAGACCTGAGCAAATTGGAGCAGCTTTTCAGAGCGTTTGGTCTTAGCCTGGAGGAGAGCGATCACTGCCCGTTTCCTCAAACCACTGCCGATCTCAACTTTGTGGGACGAGAAGGGGCGATCGCTGACCTCACCACCTTAATCAATCGAGGCGAGAAGGTGATTGTGATTCAGGCGAGGGGCGGCGTGGGTAAGACCACCCTGGCGCGGAAATATCTTCAGCAGAAGTTTGATGCGTTTTTGGAGTTCCCGATCGCCAAAGAAACAAAAGACATTGCTTCGATCGAGAGCCTGATTGAAGAGAAGCTGCGGCAGTTGGGGGAGGAGCCAGGACGCGAGTTTTTGGTATCGATCGATCGGCTGAAGCGCAGGCTGCAAGCGGAACAAATCGGCATCTTGATCGACAACCTGGAGCCTGCCCTGGATTCTGCGGGAAAGTTTATTGAGCCGCACCGCCGCTATGTGGAACTGCTGCGAGTTTTAGCCGATCCATCGGTGCAATCGGTGACGCTAATCACCAGTCGCGAACGATTGCATGAGCCGAGTGTGGCGGTACAGCACTATCCCTTACGCAGTCTAGAGGTTGCTGCCTGGGAAAAGTTCTTTCAGTTGCGGCAGTTGGCAACAACCCCGGCGCTGACGGCTCTGCATCATGCCTATGGCGGCAATGCTAAAGCAATGGAAATTCTCAGCAGCGTGATTAAGCAAGACTATGCTGAAAACATCGAGGCTTACTGGCAGGAAAACCAGAATGACCTGTTGATTGAACGCGATTTAGAAGACCTAGTAACTCAGCAATTCGATCGCCTTCAACAGGTCGATCCTGATGCCTATAAGTTGCTTTGCCGCATGGGTTGCTATCGCTATCAGGATGTGCCCACTGTGCCGATCGAAGGTCTATTTTGTCTGCTATGGGATGTGCCAGAGAACAGGCAGAGTCGAGTAGTGAAAGCTTTGAAAGAGCGATCGTTAGTAGAGTTTGAGGATAAAGAGTTTTGGCTGCATCCGGTGATTCGGAGTGAGGCGATCGGGCGGTTGAGAGAATGTGAAGAATGGAAAACAACAAATCAAAATGTGGCAGAATTTTGGACAAACATTATTAAAACTGTTAAATCTATAGAAGACGCTCAAAAAGCATTTGAAGCCTATCATCACTATTGCGAGATCAACAGTTTTGAAGATGCTGGTAATGTGATTTTAACCAAAAGGTTTGAGCAGCATGAGATGGAGGATTATAAGCCACATCTTGGTTCTATTTTTTATAGGTTGGGAATGTCACAACAAATGATCCCTGCTATAAATCGAATAATAGGAGAAATTAAGCCTGGATATGCTTTGAGTAGACTCTACAATCTTTTAGGTGATCAGCATTGGGCAATTGGAGAAATAAATGAATCTATCAGATTTCACATCAAGTCGCAAAAAATAGCGACTGAATGCCTTAATTCAGCTTTTACTGGAACTGATCAAGATATAAAAGAAGAGTCTAAGAGGCTTAAGAAACTTGAAAGACTAGCTCTATACAATATCAGCCTATGTAGAGTTGATCTCTGGGAGCTACATGAAGCAAGGCATTTGCTGGAAGAATATATATTATTTAATGATGATCTAACAATAAACACTTTTGCTGCTCCTTCATGCTTAGCTTTCTTGAATTCTCAATTGGGCTATCCGCAAGAAACACTTGAGAAAATTCACCAAACTTTAGATCATTATGCGGCGAGAGATAATAGTGGATGGCTCACGACAGTTGGCTCCCTATTTCTAGGTTTAAGTTATAAGAACTTGAGAGACAATCAGAAAGCGCTTGATGTACTTATGAAGACAATTATACTATCTGAAAAAAATCAGTTCAATCAGTTAAAGGCTAGAGCCTTAAACGGTTTGTCTGAAGTTTTGCGAGATCAGAAAGATTTAGACAAAGCGATTAAGATTCATCATGCTGCAGTTGATTTAGCTGAAAAAATAGGAGCAAAATGTGAGCTTGGTGAAGCTTGTTATCAGCTTGGTTTAACTTATCAAATAATGAACGAAGCTGATGTGACCTGTAAAGTATTTCAAAAAGCAATTCGGATTTTTACCGAAATGGAAGCACCGAAACAGGTGGAGCGGGTGAAGCGATCGATGGAAAGCTCTACAGAGGACTAAAAAAGATGAATACTCAACTCGTTAACTCCTTGGTTCAAATTATTGGATCTTTGACCGACGAAGAATGTCAACTCTTAGATTCACAGCTCGATCGCAAGAAAAATTGGCAACCTGATTTTTTCGAGGATGCGATCGGGAGTTGGTCAGGGGAGCCTCTAGTTCGCTCAGAGCAAAGTGAGTCTGAAGTTCGAGAAGAATGAAATGGAAGAACTATTTAGCCTCAAAGCGCTATTAATTAAGGGCGATATTCCAGGGGCATTAGCGCTGGTTGAAGAACTGGAAGAAATGAGCAGAGATGACAAGATCAATAACGTCAGTAGCTATGCCAAAATTCTGCTGCTTCACCTCATCAAACAACAGGCTGAAAATCGCACCACGCGATCGTGGGACATCTCAATTCGCAATGCCGCAAGAGCCATTCAACAAAAGAATAAACGCCGCAAGGCAGGCGGCTATTATCTGAGTACAGATGAATTACGCCTTGCCCTAGAAGAAGCTTATCCAGAGGCGATCGATGCTGCCTCCTTAGAAGTCGCAGAGGGGCGATACGAACCGGATGAACTGGAGAAGATGATCAAGCCGAGTGAACTGCTCGATCGCGCCTTCTCCCTGATCGCCCCACCAGACCAAAACTGATAAATCCAAGGATTCATCATTAATGTCTTTACCTGAGCGCGATCGCCAACTCAGCCACGACCGCAAAGGCAGAGCCAATCTTTTGCGTCCAATCAACTTGGACAACCTTCTCTCTCTGTGAGGGCACAGCAGATTCGATCGGCACCACCAGCAACGTGATCCCCAGCCTGCCCACCACCCGCACCGATTCACCCGACTTGACCGATCGGCAGCTAGAATCTGCCAGTTCTGCTTTCCAGAAGCTGCGCTGAAATCGAATTCGTCCAGGTTGAGAGGAGGCGATCGGCTGATCCACCTCACCTTGAGCCAGTTCAGCAAACCATTGAGTCGTTGTCGGAGCTACACGCATCAGTTCACCTCGTTTCATTGCCTGATTCATGGGCACTGCTCAATCGGAGGATGATTTTTTTGTGAGAGCGTCGCTCTTACAAAAAATCATTCCTAAAATTAGCAACGCCGATTCATGACCTCAGTTTCAGAGGTTTAGGCAGAAGAAACCAGGGAAAATCCGGGCGTTAAATCCGAACTTTAGGCGCTGATATAGGGAGATGGGCAAAGCCGTTGAGCGATCGCCCGTTCAGACTGGACAAGATTTCGCCAATCCTCGCCAAAAGATTGGCTTAAAACCAGGAATACCGCCTTATCTCCCGGAGCATCTCTCGGAATATCGCTGTTGCCAGTTTGCTTAGGACATTGAGGGTGGCGCGCTTTGCACACCACCCTCAATGTCCCCGTCCTAACCGCCTTGGCGGTTGCTATATCTCCCGGAAAAGGCTGATGAATCAGTCTGGACTGATCGCCTTGAAAGCCACCATGTCGGGGATGTGCATAAAGTGAGAGGTACGAGATGACAGGGGAGCAGGCTGATGGAGTCCAATCAGCTGCACTAGCGTCTTCTTGAGCTGCGTCCGAGGCACGATCGCATCCACAAAGCCGTGGGTCAGCAAATACTCAGAGGTCTGAAAGTCGTCCGGCAGTTTCTCCCGTAGGGTTTGTTCGACTACCCGCCTGCCTGCAAACCCGATCGTCGCCTTGGGTTCCGCCAAAATAATGTCGCCCAGCATGGCAAAGCTTGCCGTTACGCCCCCCGTCGTTGGGTGAGTCAGGACGGGCACATAGAGCAGACGCGCCTCCCGGTGACGCTCTAACGCCGCCGAAATTTTTGCCATCTGCATCAGACTCAGCATCCCCTCCTGCATTCGCGCCCCACCCGAAGCACAGACAATGATTACGGGCGATCGTCGCTCGGTTGCTGCCTCAATCATCCGCGTCAGCTTTTCGCCCACCACCGAACCCATGCTGCCGCCCATAAATCGGAAGTCCATGGCTCCCAGCCCTACCGAAAACCCGTCCATTTGACCCAGCCCTACCTGGACAGCATCGATCAGCCCTGTTTTATCTTGAGTTTCTCGGAGACGATCGCTATAGGCTTTGCGATCGCGGAACTTAAGGGGATCGGTCGGATACAGTTCCAGAGCCAGAGGCTTCCAGGTACCCGGATCGATCAACTGCCGAATCCGCTCATCGCTGTACACCCGCATATGGTGTCCGCATTCGAGACACACCATTTGATTTGCCCGTAAATCTTTGGTGTAGGTCATGGCGCTACACGAGGGACACTTGCTCCACAAGCCGTCGGCAATCTCGCGATCGTGCTTTTCTTGGCTGACGGGACCTACTTTCCGTCGATTGGCAAACCAGTCGAATAAAGACATGCAACCTCTTAAGCGGGGAAATAATGGATAGTAGATGCGGACTAAACCATTGCAACCCAGCGCGAAGAGATTCTTGCAATGATGATCCACGTCACACTCTGATCCTATCAGAGGGAGAGACTGCCTCAGAGAAAATGCTGAGAAGCCATAAAGGTTTCTTGGAAGAAAAATAGATTGGCTGTGCTTTTCATTTAGAATCACACATAGGCGTTTTAGATTTACGGCTTTTAGCTTTAGGGCTTTAGATTGACGGCTTTAGATTGACGGTTTTAGATTTAGCTTACGGACAGTTTGGGGAAACTAGGGTGGAAAAATTGGACTCGGCTCAGCTAGATCAACTGAAGGAAATCGGAACATATCTCCGCCAAGTTCGGCAAGAGCAGTCTAAGTCCTTGGAAGAGATTGCCACTAAAACTTGTATTCGGCTGCCGTTGCTACGAGCGATCGAGTTAGGACAGTCTCAGGTTCTACCGGAACCTGTCTTTGTGCAAGGGTTTATCCGTCGCTATGCAGATGTGCTGGGACTAGACGGCATCGGTATTTCTCGCACGTTTCCGGTTCATTCGCCTTTGATCGATAATGACTTGAAATCCAGAGGTGAGTTGAGTGCCGTTGCCTATGCTGCCCCGGTGACAGAGGTTTTAGAAGAATCAAAGTATTCACTGCGCTCCTCTAGAGAGTTCTCCGATCCGGCTGGCGGCTTCTGGCGATCGAAGGCTGCTTATGCCCTCTATGCGGCTCTGGGGCTAGGGGCGATCGGATATGTCGCCTATGCCCTCTCTAATCCTGGTCAGTCGCCAGATCCCGCCGTTTCCACCTCTCCGGCTGCGCTGTCTCAGCCACCCAGTCCAGTATCCTCTATATCACCTGTTGTATCCCCTGTATCACCCTCCCAGATTTCTGCTCAATCGCCCGAAAAGCCAGCCGTTGAGCCAAGTGTACAGGCGATCGCTTCCCCTTCCCCCGCTGCGCTTTCGTCGCCAACTGACCCCAATGCACCGGTCAAGGTAGAGATGAAGCTCATCGGCAAATCTTGGGTACAGGTCTTGGTGGACGGCGAGGTTCAATTTGAAGGCATGTTGGCAGAAGGCACTCAACGAAGCTGGTCGGCAAAGAAGGAAATTACCGTAGTGGCTGGAAATGCGGGCGCTGTTTCAGTTCTGGCGAACGGCGGCACAGCAGCACCTATGGGTAACCTTGGCGATGTGCAAGAAAAAACATTTACTGCTAGCGCAAACCAATAGGTTATCTTTGCGATCGATCGCAGAGATAACCTATTTGGCATTGCTGAATCGGGGATGAGTTTGTGTAAGAGGGATGCGGAGTGTCCTTCTTACACAAACATCTGTCTCTAAGTTCAGCAACGCCTCATTTCTCACAGGTTTGCTACGGGCAATCGAGTCGATCGTAAAGCTGCATTAGCCTGAATGCTGCTCAGCGTTACCTCTTGTAGGTCAACCGATGACGGAAGACTCATTAGCTCTTCCAGCCCTCTCCAATTTGCTGCAAACGGGTGTGCAGACAAACGGCAAGCATCCCAACTGCCCTGAACTGGCACATTAAGCTTGTTACACTGACCCCCTCGCCGCCCTTCCGATCGATAGAAGCGGCAGTTTCGACAAGAAGAAATAGAGCGATCGTCAGGTCTCATAAGAGGAGAAGTGGGATGAATTGTCTTCTCTTCTATTCTCATCTTGCCATTTCGAGCATTTTTTTGAAATAAAGGGCTTCAAACTCATGCTGACAATGAATTGCAGTGACTTTTCAAGCAAAACTATTGTTTATATTATCTTTAGACTTCTGTTAATGTTCAGACATATCAAATTAGCCCTTATTTAGTATGTTTAATTATTTTGCAGATTTTGCGGATAACCTACATAAAATATACGGGGATCAATCCATAAGCATCTCCTGTTGACGATCGCCAAAGCATAAAATGTCATTTTGATGGTTCAACACAAGTATAAAAATTGCAGCTACGAAGGCTCAAATTGCTATACGTTAATCTACTGAATTGGCGATTTGTTAGCTGAGAGATATACGTAGAAATATATCTATCTTTTGAGAAATGTAGACTTTTGTTCTAATCTATAGCAGTCTCAAATCACTTATGGCCGGGTTGTTAAGAGGTGGGGCAGGTTACGCCCGCCCCACCTCTCACAACTCATTTAGGATTGCTATATTTAAATTCGAAGAATGGATAATTTGATGTCTGATCCCCATTTATCTGAGTTTGCAGTAGAAGCAGCCCACAAGCTGTTGAAGCAATTTGAGGGTGTAGGAGAGCAGCAGGCTGTTGAAGAGCAGACGAGTAGCCAGCTGCTAAGAGAACGACTGCGAGAAGCTGTGGCGATCGTTTCCAGCCACTCAGATTATCAAATCCTGGGCGTTTGTGCCGATACTTTGGCTGAGGGTTGTCGGGCGCTTCGGGCTTATGCTGCCGCGTTAGGATATTCGCCTAATTTGGATTTGCGGGCGATCGAAGGTTCAGCCTACATTAAGTTCAACCCGCAAGGCTCCTGCTATGCCGAGTCCTACAGCGGTCATCATCGCGGCGTTTTGGTGTCTTGCCAGTCGGCGGCATCCGGACTCAACGAAATGTATGGGCATTTGCCGCTGGATTTGTTTGAACCAGAGTAGTGGTTGGGTCTGAAACTGCCGCTTGGCTAAACTGCCGCTTGGCTAAACTGCCGCTTGGCTAAACTGCTGCTTGGCTAAACTGCCGCTTGGCTAAACTGCCGCTTGGCTAAACTGCCAATCGTCTGCATCGCTTGCTCAATTTTTTCTGACCAGGGCAGACCTGAGTTAAGGCGGAGACAGTTGCCGTAGCTGCCAGATGGGGAAAAGATTGCGCCTGGAGCAATGCTGACGTTTTGTTCTAATGCCTGGTGGTAGAGAGCGATCGCATCAAAGGGCTGAGGCAACTCGACCCAGAGAACATGACCACCGCTGGGTCGGGTGACGCGAGTTTCAGTCGGAAAGTATTCGCAGATTGCCTGCGTCATCTGCGCCATCTGGGCCTGGTAGTTGCGACGCAAAAAGCGCAGGTGCCGATCGTAGCCGCCGTTGCTGAGAAAGGCGGCGATCGTTAGCTGGGGAGCAATGGCTGTCGTTTGATTAATGACCCACTTGAGCTGCTCTACTTTGGCTTGATAGCGCCCTGCCACCGACCAGCCGACGCGCAATCCAGGAGAGAGGGTTTTGCTGTAGGAGGCGCAATAGAGAACAATTCCCTGGCGATCGAATGCCTTCAATGCCTTAGGACGGGTGCCCTCAAAGTACAAGTCGCCATAGATATCGTCTTCGATCAAGGGGGTGTCATAGCGAGTCATCAGTTCGACTAGCTCTTTTTTCTTGGCATCGCTCATGCAGCTTCCCAGAGGATTGCTAAAGTTGGACACTAGGGCACAGGCGGCAATCTGATGCTTTTGCAGTGCGGTTTCCAGGTGCAGCAGAGATAACCCTTCTCGCGGATGGGTGGGTAGCTCTAGCGCCTTGAGGTGCAAAACCTCTAGAGCCTCTAGCAAGCCATAATAGGTGGGAGACTCGATCGCCACGGTATCCCCTGGTCGAGTCACGGCTTTGAGCGAGAGATAGACCGCCTCAAAAGTGCCATTGGTGGTGACAATTTCATCGGGGGTAATCGAGCAGCCCGCATCCATCAATCGGCGCGCGACTTCGTGCCGCAAAGACTGACACCCCGGCGGCACATCATAACTGTGAGCAATCACAGACTGATTGCGTAAGGCTTGCCCCATCAAGCGATTGAGGGTCTCTAGCGGCAGCATTTCCATACTGGGAACGGCTCCGGCGAGATTAACGCTGTGCTCATGATGAACATGGCGAAGCATTTGAAACGCCATTGAATTATCTACTGAGCTGGCTTTTTTCGGCGGTTTGGATTGGTCGGGTTCTTCTGGGGCAACTAACAGATTTTGCTTGACGTAATAGCCCGACTGAGGACGGACGCACACTAGCCCTCGGTCTTCTAGCAGACGATAGGCTTCCAGAACAGTAGAAATGCTGACCGATAGCTGCTGATGCAAACGGCGCACAGAGGGGAGGCGATCGCCTGGTTGCAGCGTCCCTTCTCGAATGAGCGCACAGATGCGATCGGCGACCTGTTCGTAGAGGCTGGCGGTTTGAGACTGATCGATCAGTTTCACTTTCATGGCAACTTTTCTAGGAATGACTAGGCGATATTCAGGTAATGATTTTTTGTAGTGCAAGCTCTGCCCACCCTACAAAAATCATTACCTCTTGGGACTACCCATGACTGAATTTGAGTGAGATGGGTCGGGGGTGGAGCAGTACAGTTCAGCTGAATGACAACCATAACAGTTGATAAAAAATAAACTGTACTCATAACAATTTAACTTGACTGCCTCTGTTCTGTACTCGTCAGGTGTAAGAAAATTCAAAGTAGGTCAAGAAGATATTCATGAATGCTGTTCATACCTGCTATGAGACAAGCGATTTGATCATTCAGAGTATGGCTCTTAAATTAGTTGGAATCAGTCGGTTTAAATCTCAATCGCACTTCAAATCAATCGCACTTCAAATTGAACTTCAAAAGGTGAGCGTCCTATGAATCCCCACAACTTCTCTTCAGAATCAGACTCGTTTTCAGAATCCAATAGCCCTCTCGATTCGCAGATCATTTTATTTAAGCCTGAGCAGACCTATTCTCAGATTGTTAGCGCCTCAAAACTACGGCGCAGATTGCCAAAATCTCAGAGATTGAATGGGCTATGGGAACGTATCATTAATGCTTTAGCGGGTCGATCGGAACCTCAAATTTACCGCAAGCGCGATCGCCAGGGTAACTGGTATTTCCGTGTCTATGATCCGGTGAGTAGGCAATCTACCACTCTCTCCTCTGAACGGGAATTGCGCACCTGGATTGATCAGCGGTACTATCAATAATTCTGATGAGGTGAGCTAATGCTGGATGAAAGGGCGGCTAAAGAAATTGCTCAGCAGTGGATAGAAGCCTGGAATTCTCACAACCTGGACGAGATTCTGAGTCACTATGCTGAAGAGATTGAATTCTCTTCGCCACTGATCGTTAAATTGCTAGGCAATGCTGACGGTAAAATTCAGGGAAAAGCTGTTCTCAGGGACTACTTTGGCAAAGGACTCAAGGCTTATCCAGACCTAAAGTTTGAGCTGATTCAAGTGTTGGCGGGTGTGAATTGTTTAGTGATTTACTATCGCAGCATTCAGAATCTTTATGCAGCAGAATGGATGATGATTGGCGATCGCAATCTAATCACCCAAGTGCAAGCCCACTACAGTTCCACAGTTTAGAAGTTCCACAGTTTAGAGAGTTCTGTAGTTTAGCTTTAACGCAGAAAAATGATCGAACAAAAGTGCCAAAACTACTATGAGCTGATGGCAGATTACAATCACTGGATGAATCAGAAGCTCTATGCAATCTGTGCAGATATTCCGGATGAACTGCGACAAAAAGATGTGGGCGCGTTCTTTCAATCTATCCATGGCACATTAAACCATTTGCTGTTTGGCGATCGCGTCTGGATGGGTCGATTCATGGGTCAACCTTTTGCGGCAAAGATTGGCGATTTGCTCTACGCAGATTTTGATGAGTTGTGGCAGCAAAGGGAGATGAGCGATCGCCAAATCATTGAATGGTCAAGACAGCTTTCTGATGAGTGGCTAAGCCAACCCTTCTGCTATACCAGTGGTGTTGATGGCAAAACTCGTGAACTCCCTGCTTGGACACTGGTAACCCATATGTTTAACCATCAGACCCACCATCGCGGACAGTTGACAGCGCTGTTACATCAACTCGGCTATGCTCCGGGTGTGACTGATATTCCTTGGATGCCGAGTTTGAATGCGATCGAGTAGATGTAGCCATGCACCACTGAAATTAAGCACAATGAAAACGCGATCGCAGACTGAATTTCTGGAACAGGGGCAGCTTAGAGAACAGGTAAAATTCTGGCGTGATCCGGCACTTAACAACACGGAGATGCTGCGGGCAACCTACGTTACCCATTCTTTTTCGCGCCACACCCATGAAGGCTATGCAATCGGCGTGATTGATGCCGGAGTGGAAGAGTTTACCTATCAAGGAGCAACCCATCGGGCGATCGCGGACAGCATTGTGATTGTGCATCCGGGGGAAGTACATACCGGACATGCGGGAGCCGATGAAGGCTGGCAGTATCGAATGCTCTATCCAGATGTGGGGCTTTTGCAGAGGGCGATCGCTGAGCTTCAAGAAAGCTCGGCAATGATTCCTTATTTTCCTAATCCCGTGATTCTAGATGATGAGCTAGCAGGACAGTTGCGCCGACTCCATATGGCGCTGGAAGCGACAAGCTCTCAGCTAGAGCGAGAATCTCGGTTTCTCTGGACGCTGACTCAGCTTATTTTGCGCTACGCGCAGCATCGTCCTATAGTCCTGCCCATCAGTCCAGAGCGTGGGGCGGTTTTGCGGGTGCAAGATTATCTCCATGCCTGCTTTGCAGAATCCATTTCCCTCGATCATCTGGCTCAAATTGCTGATCTCAAGCCATTGCGCTTGCTGCGGGTTTTTCAGCGAGAAACGGGATTGCCGCCCCATGCTTACCTAGTGCAGCATCGAGTCCAGCAAGCCAAGCTGATGCTGTCTAGTGGAAGGGCGATCGCTCAGGTTGCCTATGATACGGGCTTTACCGATCAGAGTCATTTAAACCGTCACTTCAAGCGTTTAGTGGGTGTTACGCCAGGGCAATATGCGATCGGTTGTCGAGGGCAAAGAGTCGGCTGAGTAGGGGTGAAAAATTGTACAAGACGGATGGCTTGAGCTTCTTTATGCTTGAGAGCAACACTGTTTTGTGACTGCGCCATGGATGTATCTCACCCTATTTCAAACGCTTCGCCGCGATCGGAATTGCTTGCCGGAGCCAGAGCCATTTTTCCGCTGGTTGTGGGTGCAGTGCCGTTCGGGATTATTTTCGGGACGCTGGCGGCCGGGAGCCTGTCTTTTGCGGGCACACTTGCCATGTCGATCTTTGTGTTTGCGGGTTCATCCCAATTTATTGCGATCGGTCTACTTGCTTCTGGGACGGCTGCACCGCTGATTATCTTGACAACGATCGTGGTGAATTTGCGGCATTTGCTCTATGCGGTGAGTCTGGTGCCGCACCTGCAAAAGCTGTCGCAGTTCTGGAAACTGGTGCTGGGGTTTTGGCTGACGGATGAAGGGTTTGCGGTGGCGATCGTCCGATATGATCAGCGAGATATTTCCCCGAACAAACATTGGTATCATCTAGGCGCAGCTCTGTTCATGTATGTGAATTGGGTCATTTGCACCTTAATTGGTCTGACGATCGGTCGCTGGATACCCAATGCAGCGAGTTGGGGACTCGATTTTGCAATGTCCGTGACGTTCATCGGCATGGTGATTCCCTATGCCAAAAACTATCCGATGGTGGTGACGATCATCGTATCTGGAATCACCGCGCTATTGGCACATGGATTACCCCATCAGCTGGGGTTGATGGTGGCAGCGATCGCAGGGATCACGGCAGGGATGATGACAGAACGAAAGACTAGGTAAAGCATATGAACGAGTTTCTTTTAATTGGCGGCATGGCGATCGTTACCTTCCTGATTCGCTATCCGGTGCTAGCAATGAGCGGACGCATCAAGCTGTCACCTCAGTTCCTAAAGATCTTAGGCTACGTGCCGCCTGCGGTGTTGACGGCGATCGTCGTCCCAGCGGTGCTGATGCCAGAGGGAAATCAAATCTTGTTGAGTTACATGAATGCGCGATTAGTGGGCGCGATGGCTGCAATCGCCGTTGGATTCTGGCGCAAGGATCTGCTGCTGACGATCGGGGTAGGAATGGCTGTGTTTTTTGGGTGGCAAGGGCTGCTGGCTATGCTGGCAGGTAATGCTGGATAGCTTCCTCGATAAATTTCTGCCAGGTTTCATTCGGTGTCCAGATTTTATCCATCTCTGCTTTCGCAGTTTCGGGATCAACCTGCTGCTGAGTGACGCGATAGAGGTAGATGAAAGCAGAGACGCGCATATTCATCGCGCAATGAACAAATACCTTCCGATCGCTGTTCTCTTTCAGGGTCTGAAAGAAGCGATCGAGATCTTCTAGCGTCGGGTTCTCCCAAATCACTGGAATATGGACATATTGGATGCCTTGAGATTCTACGATCGCTTGCTCATGGGCGATCGCGTTGGTGGAGGTGGGCAGCGCTAAGTTAACAATTACCTGATATCCAGCCGCTTGAATCTCTGCAAACTGAGCTTCGGTGGGCTGACCTGCTGTAGCAATATTGTCCGTAATGGGGACGAAGTTGTAGATCTGCTCAAGAGTGTTGGGAGACATAGAGGTTCATTGCTGTGATGATGAGTGACGAAATTTTAGGCGATCGGCATTTCTCCCCGAAAGATACAGTTCCACCTGTCTTGAGGGATAGCAGAGCGAGGAGCGAGATTTAGATCCCCGGATGCTTGAAGAATCCGGGGATCTGGGCGCTTGTATTTGAGGGAAGTTACATCATGATGCGGTTGAGAACGCACATGACCTTATCGGGGCAGGTGGGAACAGGAATGGGTCGGCTCCATGCCCCTGCCTCGGCAATGCCAAGCGTGTGCTGTCGCAGAATATGCGCTCTGACGTTGTCTTCGGTGCCGATAACGAGGGTGGTGAGAATGCGCGGATCGGGGTTGATCGGCTGAATTGAGACAGGACTATAGGTCATGACGGTTGTTTCACTCCACTATGTAGGTTAAGGAACTGAGCTGAGAAGATGCCCAAAACCAAAGCCACCCTGCTGCTTTTTTGCCAAGCTTTTTGGGCATGGCGAAGTCAGGGTGGCTAGCGGAGTGATAAACTGCCCTCTAGCCCTCCGAACTGGTTACGCAGTTTTGAGGGTTAGTCGCCTGTCGCTGTTAGCGCAGCTTCAGGTGACGCTTTAGTTGCGGATCTCTTGGTGTACGGCTCTTTTTTTGTACTGAGATATGAGAGTACTGGAGAACGAGGCTTTTCGCAAGTGGTTTTTGATACAGGTTTACACGATCGCCCTTCTCTTCACGGCGATTTCTGCGGAAAGTGAAGCGATCGCCCTTCTGTTCTCGGAAGTACGGGTTCTAAGCTCGAAGTTCCGTGGTTAAAAGTGGAAATCCCCAGCTTTGAGGATAAAGGGCGAGGATTAGAGGGCGATCGCTCTGCTTGAGGGGTTGTGGAGACTGGGGGAGCGATCGTAACGACCAAACTTGCTGTCGTCACTACAGACCTTGCTGTGGCTGCTACAAACCTTGTGGTTGTGATCACAGGCTTTGTGGTCGTTAGGACGGGAATTGCTGGGGTAGCGATCGAACTTACTGCCGTCAGTACAGGACTCTATTTATCCTCATCCTGGCTTATTCAAAGCATCCCCAACGTTGATAACTTTCCGCCTGAGCGAACCACAATTCCAACTAGGTACCCTAGTCCCAAGCCCAAAACAGAAGTTCCAGCCAAAATCAGAAATATCTGAAATCTATTGCAATATTTTAGAAGTCCTTCCCCAGCCAAAGCCCCAGCCAAAGCCCCAGCTGAAATCACAACCAAAAATAGCAACCCAGCCACAGTCAAAACCAAAGCTAAAACTACAGCCATAGCCACAGCCATAGTCCCAGCCACAGTCTCAGTCCCAGCTAAAGTCACAGCCAAGGCCAGAACCCCAGCCACAGCTACAGCTACAGCCATAGCCACAGCTATAGCCGGCGTGAAATCTGTGTACAGTACGAAATCTGTGTACAAGAAAAAACCCATAAAGCCACATATAGTGAGAACTCCTAACAGCCAGCCCCAAGGAATGGAGATTCTCTGCGCTCTCAAATCAGCTTGTCTAAAAGAAATTGGAGGAAGTTGATAGGAAATATCTGGAGTCTTGGGGTGTTCTAAAACGATAGGGGGTTTCTCTACTCTTGGCTCAGGCTGTACATAAGGAGGTTGAGAAATACTACGAGTAGGCGTTTGGGCTTTAGGCTTTTCCAAGAACTGTAGCCACGCCTGCATTGATTGAGGTCGGTCTTTGGCTTCCAGCGCCATCCCTCGCAGAATTGCTCGATTCAACTCATCGCTGAGTCTTGCATTCACCCGATTAGGCGGAACCAGAGAAGCATTGTTGTATTTACGAGCTGTCGAGATGGCGGGGCGTTCACCCGTAGCGGCATAGTACAGAGTGGCGGCAAGGCAGTAGACATCAACACTGGTCTCTCGGCTCCCCTTCATCAGTTGCTCGTAAGGGGCAAATCCCTTATTTCCAGCAGTTCCGGTTGTGCTTTGCGTAGAGGGAACCAGTTCCTTGGCAATGCCAAAGTCAATCAATATCGCTCTACCATCACTCCGCAGCATGATATTCCCAGGGTGAGCATCGCGGTGAACCAGACCCGCTCGATGCATGATGCTAAGCGCTTCCCCAATTTGACGAATGCAGGGCACAATCTCAGCCTCTGGAATTGCGCCTGTCCGCTTCACCCGTTGAAACAGATTTTCTCCCGACACATAATCCATCACCATACAGGGAATATCGCCCTCCTCAAACAGATCCCGAACTCTGACAATGTGCGGATGCGGATCTTGGGACAGCCTTTCCAGCATTTGCCCCTCTCGAATAAAGCGATCGACGTATTTGTCGTAGTCTGGATCGTGCCTCAGATACTCATTCGGCGTTTTAATAACCACATCTGCCTTCAGCCGAGTATGTAGCGCTTTGTATGTAATCCCAAACCCACCTTGACCCAACACATCGCTAATGATGTATTTGCCATTTTGTAGTGAATGTCCATTTGTCCAAGGCATAAGCTAGCAGGTGAGTGAAGGAAATAAAGCAACGTACAGAATGTCCTAAAGCCCCCTTTTTAAGGGGGTTGGGGGGATCGGTTTTCAGTGTTGCAATGGGTAGATCCCCCTAAATCCCCCTTAAAAAGGGGGACTTTGATTAAGAGAGTTGCACACTGCGTTACGGAACTTCAAGGCGTTTGTGTTTGAGTCGGGGTAGGCGTTGAGTCAGGCTTTGTCGCTTCCATCAGTGCCGCAATGCCTTGAAGCCCTGCCAAGAGTGCGCCAATGGCAGCAATTCCTGCAAAAATTAGTTGCCAAGTTTCCAATTTTCGTTTGGGTTCTGGGCTGCTCGTCAAAGTTGTGGCTTGCTGCGATACAGCCGCTTCTGGCTGAGGCAATGCCTTCAACCACTCGCTTACAGATTGAGGACGATCGCCACCTTTCAACTTCATCGCCCAATCGATCGCCTGTCTAGTCTGCCCACTCATACTCTTTGGAAAAACTAGCCTCTTGCCGGGATTCTGGCGATCCGCGGCACTTGGAGGCGTTTCTCCTGTCAGCAAAACATACAGCGTTGCGCCCAAAGAATAGACATCCGTATAGGCTCCCCGATCGCCACTCCGAGAATACAGCTCCAGAGGCGTAAATCCAGGCGAAATTTCCTCAGTGCGTGTCTGCGTCAGATCCAGCTCAAAGTCTCGCGCCAAGCCAAAATCAATCAAGACCGCCTCAGATTTACCGTTGCGAATTCGCATCAGGATATTTCTAGGCGTAACGTCCCGATGCAGCAACCCGTTCTGATGCACGACTTCCAGCGCTGAGCCAATTTGCCGAACATACTCAAGCGCTTCTGCTTCCGGCAGAATGGGGCGATCGCGCTTATCCAGCGTCGTTCCAGCAATGTACTCCATCGGAATACACCAGATGCTATCCTCCAAAAAAGGCTGCTCAGCTTTGACAATGTGGGGATGACGGCACTGAGCCAACTTGAAAGCTTCCTGTACAAATACCTGCTGCAACCGATCGCAGTCTAATTGATGCATCGCCTCATCATTCGGCGTTTTAATGACGATCGCCTCACCTTGCGGAGTTTTAGCCAGATAGGTCACACCTAACTGTCCGACCCTCAGCACATCCTCGATCGTATACCTGCCCTTCTGCAACTGCTTCCCTGGTGCCCAAACCACTGCTGCTCATCGCCTCGATCGTCTGAGCCAATTCTTGCACGGATCTTCTAGATTCCTCTAGGTGAAGAGAAACTGCAAAACCGTATTATTTTTAACGTAGCTTTGAGAAAGTAGCCAAATTTGACTTAGTCAAAATTAGAGAGATTCCCAGTCTTCTCTACTAATATCTGCTTGCTTCAGGATCTTCAACAAAAATGGTTTGCTGATCCCACCCGAATGCGGGTTTGGAATTGTAATCTTCAGGCTACCTTTGACCATGTTGAGATGCTTGCCACCAGAGTAAGGTCCTGAAAAACCGCATAGCTTGAGGTAACGAATCAAGTCTCTGTGGCTGATGGAACCGATTGGCGGCATTAGGCAGCTTCCTCCTGCTGAATGCCAAGGCTAATTCCGTCAATTGTAGGCATCTCATGCCCCAGCTTCAATCCCAAAAGTATCCAACCTTCTAGCGCATCCTGAAGCAGCTCACGACAGTCCTCTAGAGTTTGCGCATTAGTCATCACGCCAGGGCAGGGCAGGATTTCCCCATAAAATGTCCTGTCTTCCAGCAATTCATAGGTAGCCTGATGCATGGCGGCTTGGATATAAGTTGTCAAGATATTCATCGGTGACGATCGACCCGCTACGGATATTTACAGCATAGCTTCACAGACAAAGAGCGCGATCGCCTCCCCAAAAATGAACTATTTCTCGCAAGGGCGTAGATAATCTAGACATAATTCATTGCATGATCTGTCCAAATCCAAGCATGATCTGTCCAAATCCAATCTTGTGAGCAGTGGCTATGATTCCTGGAGAACTCTTTGTAGAACCTGGCGAAATTGAACTTAACGCCGGACGACCCACCACCCAGCTAACGGTTGCTAACACGGGCGATCGCCCTATCCAAGTTGGCTCCCATTTTCACTTTTTTGAAGTCAACCCCGCACTGCGATTCGATCGCGCTCAGGCAAGAGGGCTACGGCTCGATATCCCCGCAGGCACCGCCGTCCGGTTTGAGCCAGGAGACGAGCGCGAGGTGGCATTGGTACCGTTTGTGGGCAGTCGGCAGGTTTACGGGTTAAATGGGCTAATCAACGGCGCATTGGATGCTGATGCCTCAGCTACAGTCGAAAAGCCTGATGCCAAGAAGAAAAGCGACGGCAAGAAGAAAAAGAAATAGGCTAATTCCTCCCTCTATCTCCTCCTCTCTCCACCCAACGAACCTTTCATGCTGCTAGTCACCCTGCCATCCATCAACCTAGAGTTCTTGAAAGCCGTCAAAGGCATGGTCTCGATCATCCGCGACCCCAGCCAGACCGAATCTGTTTTCGACATCGTGGAAGGAATGCGCCACACCGAAGCCAGCAAGTTGGCAGTCGAATACATTAAATCTAAGCCCGGAGTGGCTGAGGTTGTTAAAGAACGGTATCTGGCACCCACGCCCGACCTGGATAAACTCCTAGAGTGCCCTCCAGAATCTTTGGGCTATGCCTACGCCTCAGCAATGAAGGCTCAAAATTTTGACCCAGAGTTTTATCGCAAAATCGCAGTAGAAGATGACCTCAGCTACATCTTGCTGCGCTTACGGCAAAGTCACGACATCTGGCACACCGTGACGGGCATGAGTACCGATGCGACGGGCGAGATCGGCTTACAGGCGTTTAGTCTGGCGCAAACCCACATGCCTTTGGCGATCATCCTCATCGCAGGTGGTTTGCTGAAAACCCTAAAAACCCCAACCGAACTCGATCGCCTCCTCGATCGCATCGCCGTAGGCTACCGGATTGGCACAAAAGCTAAGCCTTTCTTGGCACAAAAGTGGGAAGAGGGCTGGGATAAGCCTCTGGCTGTCTGGCGATCGGAATTAGGAGTCGAGGAAATGCAGGAATACAAGCCCTAGCGATCTGCCAATCTAGCAATCTGCCAATCTAGTAATCTGCCAATTATTAGACGTGTAGATGGGGAGATGGCAATCCTCATCCACCCATCTACTCATCTCCCCGCCAACTATTACTTGACTACCCACTAGGTAGAGAGCGTTAAGTCACTTATGTATAAACTCTATGACTATCGCCCTTCTGGTAACGGTTACAAGGTGCGGCTGTTACTGACGCAGCTTGGTATTCCCTATGAATACATCGAGAAAAACATTATTAAGGGAGAAACGCGTACACCCGAATTTCTGGCAATCAATCCTAACGGGCGGATTCCGGTATTGGAACTAGAGCCAGGAGTTTATCTGGCAGAATCAAACGCGATTTTGATTTACCTGAGCGAATCAACCGCATTTTTGCCAAGCGATCGGCTCAATCGCGCCTATGTCATGCAGTGGCTCTTTTTTGAGCAGTATAGCCACGAACCCAACATTGCCACCTCGCGCTTTATTATGTCCTATCTGCAAAAAACAGATGAGTATCGAGAGGTGCTAGAGAAAAAGCGTGAATTAGGCTATGCGGCGCTGGACGTGATGGAGAAACGGTTGGCGGATCATCTTTTTCTGGTGGGTGACTACTACACCATTGCCGATATTGCGCTATTCGCCTACACCCATGTGGCTGAAGAGGGCGGCTTTAGTCTAGAGCCGTATCCAGGAATTCGAGCTTGGATCGATCGCATCAAGAACCAGCCCGACCATATCCAGATCACTCAATCTCATCTTGCTTAGGATCGCGTACACAATAAAGCCCCATAGTTTTTTGGAAGTGTCGCGCTCCGCACGACACCCCCAAAAAACTATTACAGGCTAATTAATTTTTGGGTATTGCTAATCCCAGGGATTAGCAACGCCAATTTTTGATCCTTAGTAAAATTATGTGATGGAAAATATTGCTCTTTGTTGCTGTTGAGTAACCCAAAGTGACGTTTTGAAAATTCTCCGTAATCATGCGGTTATTTTTATAGGAGTGTAGCTCTTAAGCTTTATTTAAGAAGATCTGGTTAGAAATCTAGCAGGCTACCTATGCTCAGCGCCGATCAATTAATTTCCTATGCCGCCGCTTCAATTGACACCTGCGCAACTGAGGAACTACAGCATCGCCTGAGCCTTTACCAAGTGTTTCTCAAGCTTTATGAACAGCATCGCGGTTTGCTAGATGAGATCTTGAATCTCGAAAATTCGGGCAGCAAATCCTTGGCAGGTGTGACCCTTCCCTACGTACAGGGTGTCGTTTTAGACAACACAGTTCATTTAACAACGAACCTCTTGCAGGGCAAAACTCAGATGCTGTTCCAGCCCCAACAGGTTTGGATACTGGGGCGTGACCCGCACAAAGCCAGCGTTGCGGTTCAGGAGGGTCGCCTGTCTCGCTGCCACGCGGCAATTCACTACATCGCCGACAAAGGTTTCTTCCTAGCGGATTTGGGCAGCAGGAACGGCTCATTCATCAACGGCGAACGAGTCTGGCGATCGACTCTCTTAAAAGATGGCGATCGCATTCGCTTGGGCAGCCTATCTTTTGTTTTCTTCCTCTGCCAGACAGCACAAACGCTCGAACCTCTGTCGCCTGAGATGCTAGCTCACCAAGAGGTGAAGCAATTTTTGACTCATTTGCCCGCAGGTGGCTATGAGACTAGACAGGAGGCTGGGCAGGAGTCGCAGCCATCTAGGGACGACAGTGTATCCGTATCCGTCAATTCACTCCAAGGTACCTTTACATTCATGCATCTTGATGCGGACTCTCAGTAGATCGCAATTTAGGGTTTTGTGGCGCGCGGAGCGCGCCACAAAAACCAAAAAGCTGGATTTAAAA